>Ga0116178_10000275_pt1 | contig 46356 bp, 39 predicted proteins | sample AD_STIC12_MetaG_FD_89880 | JGI IMG/M metagenome (GOLD analysis project Ga0116178, IMG submission 89880) | Active sludge microbial communities of municipal wastewater-treating anaerobic digesters from USA - AD_STIC12_MetaG | ecosystem: Engineered > Bioreactor > Anaerobic > Digestate | place: USA...
CCATTGGTGTCCCATGAAAATTTTCCGAGCAACAAGCCGCCTGTTCTTTGGTCTTCTGCTTTGCTATGGATTGGCGGGCTGCAGCGATCTGGAAAAACTGTTTCCCGACTCGAGTCGAGAAAAGACGAAGACATCAACCAGGAGCAGCGCTCCATCTTCGGCAAAGACGATACCGAATAAAGTAGTCATTACATTGCCTCCGATCTGCAGTTTTTCAGCGGCACTGGCCCCGAAAAATGTCGAGGTCTATGTCATCGACGGCGAAGCCTGGATCAAGGCTTCGAGCAAAACCAGTACGAGCCCCGACGACCTCACTGCCATAAGGGTCAATATCGATTCTCCCGCGCCGGTCGCCTTGCTACTGACCGCGAAGCAAGCTGCACTTTGGCAACTCAAGCTCAGCGATCGTACCCGGCTATGGGGCGTTTACGTCACGGCCGATCAAACGCAACTGATTGCCGGGGTGAACGAACCTACGTTGTTGCAGCAACACTACGCAGCGCTCTCCGATAAATGCGGTTTTTACTGGCGTGATGAATTGAAGAAGCAAGCGCTTTATCCGTTTACCAAGCAATTATTTGGCCGGCCTTATGTCGGACTTCCCGTCATTGCGAACGGCGTCGCCAATATTGGTTCGCTGGATGTCGAGGAAAATGCCGATGCGGATACCGCAGCAGATCCTGATAAAACAACATCCATGCAAACCCCGCCAGCAATCACTGCGCCCATCACGGAAACACCTGCACCAAGGCCAATGAGCTTGAATGAAGCATTGCGTGCGAATGTGATTCGGCCGGGCTCGATATCGGATATTGAACGCTTCAAGTCACGTTATCGCGATGTCAATAAAAGGGATCTGGGACGCCATTTCGATGAACGTATCCGCATGATGCCGGTGTATGTGATTACCGGCGACTTTGCTTTTTCAGGCAGCCTGGCTGGCGCAAACGCGGTAGTTTTCATTCTGGAAAACAAGGCGCCTTATCCCGTGGGTGACTCGCAACACAGTCCGGTACTGGACATGAATTCAGGCAACTGCCTGGGAAGAATTTGCCCGATGATGATGAGTGACGAGTAGGCGCAAATTCTTTTGCAAAAAAAAAAGCATGTATTGATTTACCATCAATACATGCTTTTCCGGAATCAGGATGGATCAGCGTTCGACAATAGCCGCCACGCCCATGCCGCCTGCGGTACAAACCGAAATCAGTACGCGGCCACTGCCTTTTTCCTTCAGTAATTTGGCAGCGGTAGCAACGATGCGGGCACCGGTGGCGGCGAAAGGATGCCCCATGGCCAGCGAAGAACCCACCACATTGAGTTTGTTGCGATCGATCGAACCCATGGCTTTATCGCGACCGAGTTTGGTCTTGCAGAATTCTTCCGATTCCCAGGCTTTCAATGTGCACAAGACCTGTGCCGCGAAAGCTTCGTGGATTTCATAAAAATCGAAATCCTGCAGCGTCAGATTATTGCGTGCCAGCAATTGCGACACGGCCCATGCCGGCGCCATCAACAAGCCTTCGCCGTGGACAAAATCAACCGCGGCCACCTGCGAATCGACCAGATAAGCTTGCACTTCCAGACCATTCTCTTTCGCCCAGTCTTCCGAAGCCAGCAAGGCGGCCGAAGCGCCGTCGGACAAATTGGTCGAGTTACCTGCGGTGAGCGTGCCCTGACCACTGGTCTTGTCGAATGCCGGTTTCAAGGTGGCAAGTTTTTCGAGCGTTGTGTCGGCACGCAGGATATTGTCTTTGTCGATACCGCGAAACGGCACGACCAAATCCTTGTAGAAACCGCGCTCGTATGCGGCAGCGGCTTTCTTGTGGGATTCAAATGCGAGCTGGTCCTGATCGGCACGGGTAATTTTCCATTCCTTCGCCATTTGTTCACAGCTTTCGCCCATGCTCTTGCCGGTACGTGGTTCAGCCACGCCGGGGAATTCGGGCTTGAGTTCACCAAACGAAAAACCTTTCAGCAAGGCGCCGATGCGCTGGCCGAAAGATTTCGCCATGTTCGCATTCAATAAACGACGGCGAAGTTTTTTGCTGACGGCGATCGGTACATCGGAAGTGGTATCGGAACCACCACCGATGCCGGCTTCAATTTGGCCCAGCGCGATCTTGTTGCCGACGGCAATCACTGTGTCCAGACCGGTGCCGCAGGCGCGCTGCATGGTCAGGCCCGGCGTGAGAGGTGAAAGGCCGGAGGACAAAGTGGCTTCGCGCGCAAGATTGAAATCACTGGAGTGTTTCAACACCGCGCCCATCGCCACTTCGCCCAGCACCTTGTCCTGCAGATTAAATTTTTCGACCAGGGCGCCGAGCGTCTTGATCGACATGCCCATATTGCCGATATCGAAATACACGCTGTTGTTCCGGCAGAACGGAATGCGAACGCCTCCGAGAATGGCCACGCGGCGGGGATTGTTCATGTGAAATCCTTGGTCGAGGTCAGCGGCTGGCGCTGGCATAATGGGAAGCTTCGAGAATAGCTTAGTGGTCTAGAGCAAGATTTCCAAACCGATAGACCGTCCGAAAGAGTACTAGGGAAGACCATGACCGATATTGTTAGCTGCCTCGGTGCCTTCGCACTGGAGCTAAGTCCGCAAACGCGCGCCGGATCCGCGTGCCTGCAACAAGCTTCGGCCGGTGAGCTGGGAGCCTTGCTTGCGCGCGATCTTGCACGCTGGGTACCGGAAGTGCGCGATTGCGATTTCACGGTACTGGCAGCTCTGTTCGATCCCGTCGAGATATTGCGTCCGGGTTTTCCCCTACATGCCGAACTCGAACGATTGACTGCTCAGGCACCCGGCCGGGGACAGGCGCGCATCATGGCATTGGGGGCCAATGAAAACGCTTTGCCGGAAACACTTTCGCCTGCGAGGGAATTCGCCGAGGGGCCGTTTCGTCTAGTGCCATTTTTGTTGCGCGGCGATGCCGAGTTGATCAAGACGGTAGGCGAGCAACTCGAAGCCAGTTTGCTTGATATTGGCATGGCTCCTGCCGACACGGCCTTGTTCGCACAAGAAAATTTTCAGGCACAGATCGAACATGCGCGTTACCTGACCGTGCACGACCTGGCGGCGATGATGGCGATGCAATACGAACATGCCGGTTTGAAAAATGTCTGGCCCCTGATTGAAACCGCCTTGCTGGCACCGGATGAAATCTGCTGGTGCGATGCCATGCCGGAGCCCTTGGCGCTTTATCGTGATCGCGAAATCCATATGACCCTGATGGATGCCGATGACTGGCAAAACCTCGGTTATTGCGGCGATGAAATCACGCCCGAACGATGCGAATTCTTATTCGAACAATTCGAAATGCGGCAACGACAGATGGCTGCGCTCTTTCAGGCGCATGGACTTGAAGTGACGTTCGAGCATTGCGCGAAAGGCAAGGACCCGCGACAGGTTTTATTGTCCTGAGACTGCCGTGTTTTTCATTCTTCGGCCCCGACAAGAATCGGGGCCGTCCTGCTTCGATTATTTTGCTGTGCTCTGCACGGCCGGCAAGCTGGAGAGATAAAGCCAAAGTGCCGCGATTTCATCATCGCTCATCTTCGACATTGAGGGCCAGGGCATGAAGGGATTGATCGCACTGCCATCCGGGCGTTTGCCGGTACGCAGGGCTGCTTTGAAATCATTCTGCGACCAGCTTTTCAGGGCGCCCTGCGTCAGATTGGCCGCCGACGGAAAATCAGGCGGCGTACCTGGCACATGTTGGCCGCCGAAATTGGCGCCATGACATCCCGTGCAGGTTTGTGCCAGATACTTTCCGTATTCCACCGTTACCGCCGCAACCGGCGCCAAACGCTTGCGCGGTGAGTGATCGATTGCCTCGGCAGGCAGTAGAGGGAATTTATTCAGGCTGTAAAGCACCCTACCCAAGGGACGAATTTCCAATGCCGCCGGTTTATTCGCGGAAGCAGGCAATGATTTGATGTGGGCAATAATCGCGGCAGTGTCTTCGTCACTCAGATTTTGATAATCGGGCGACGGCATGAATACCAGGGGGCGACCACCTTTACCCACCGCATGACGAATCGCCCTCGCCATATCGTCTACCGTCAGGCCTTTACCAATACCTCCCGTAGTTAGGTTCGGACCCACCACTTTCATTACCGGGCCTGCATCAAATACCACCTTGCCCTCGGCAGCAGCACCATGGCAATCCGCACAACCTTTCGATACAAACAGACGGGCGCCATAAGCCAGGCTGGCCGCTTCCTGCGGCAATTGCAGCGGGGCATCCTGCACGTCATAACGCAAGGCCAGACCCTGTTCGGTTTTGTAATAGGCGAATCCGTAAAAACCTGCAGCCACCAACAGCAACAGGATTACCGTATACGCCAGAAATTTAAAAAGTTTTTTCATGTCACGTTTCCTTTACCGACTCCACAAATAGCACTGCCCTCAATAACGGGCATTGAGGGCAGTGTTTACAGTGACGCGATTTTCCATGGAAACAGGACAGGGAACATGCGTCATCGGTCATCGTGACTGATGTCCTAATGCTCGCGGAAATGATTTTGGCGATGATCGCCGCGAAATGACCAGGCGCGAAAACAAGGCTTGTGAACCCGTACCGGGGCCTTTTCCGGGGAAATACGGCATTCCCGCTTCCGTGCTGGCCTCTGGCGGTCTAACATCGCGTTACAGGAGTAATCATGCGAACACATATTGGTCATTACGAAATAGTCTCTGAACTCGGCCGCGGCGGTATGGGCGTGGTCTATAAAGGTTACGAGCCCGCTCTCACCCGCTATGTCGCCATCAAGGAGCTGTCACCGGCACTGGCGCACGATCAGACGCTGGTCGAACGCTTCCTTCGTGAAGCGCGTTCGATGGCCTCCTTGAACGACCCGCACATCATCCAGATTTTTTTGATCGGCCAGGATAACAACCAGCCGTTCTTCGTGATGGAATTTGTCGATGGCGAATCGCTGTCGGCCATCATCAAGCGCGAAGGTCGCCTGCAAGTCGGTGACGCCCTGAAAATTTTGCACCAGTCGGCCAAGGGTCTTTCGGTTGCGCACGAACGTGGCGTAATCCATCGTGATATCAAGCCCGGTAATCTGATGTTGAATCAGCGCGGTCAAATCAAGATTGCCGATTTCGGCATCGCACTGGCCAATCACGATTTCAACAGCAAGCTCACAGGTACCGGTGAATTTGTCGGCACGCCTGGCTACCTGTCACCCGAAGTCTGTCTGGGCAAATCGGTAGATCAGCGTTCGGATATTTTTGCGCTTGGTATCGTGCTGTTTGAAATGCTGACTGGCCGCACGCCATTCTCCGATGAGAGTCCGCTGAAACTGATGCTCGATGTCGTGCAGTCGCAAATTCCGGATGTTCGCGAATTGAATGTCGATGTTGATGTGGACGTAGCCGCCATTCTTTCGCGCATGCTTGAAAAAGAGCCGATGGATCGTTACCAAAGCACCGATGAGCTGATTGCAGATCTGGAAAAACATCCGCTCATCAAGCAAGGAGGGCCACTCAAGCTGAAAACCCTGCCGCCATCGGGTCCGGCCGCAACGCTGATCGGCATGGCAACCCCCATTACCCCCGGCGTAATGCGCGCACCAACGCCACCGCCTAATGTCGCTTCGGCCGCCACCGTTGCCGTCAATGCTAACGATGTCACCACGGCGCAGGGTAGTACACGCCCTGGCGTTACCCAAATCGCACAGCAGCCCGCAACAAGCAGCTCGAGCTCGAAAAAATGGCTCGCGCTTGCCGCCATTCTCGGCTTGCTGGTGGTCGGTGGCGCCTGGGGTCTGCGCGGTGTTTTCAGGTCGGCAGACCCGGTGACAGACACCACCGTCGCAAATACGGTAGTACCGGTCGATGGCAATGCCGCGACAACAAACACTGCACCTACAACGGATACAGCAGCGCCCGCAACACCGGATACGCCTGCAGACAGCCAAACCGTCGCAAACATTGCACCCGACACGAGCGACGACTCGGTCAAAAATTCTGGTAGTCAGACGCCAGATGCTCCTTCAACTCCGGACACCTCCAGCAATAGTGATTCCAATCTGGCGGCTGCCAAGCCTCTGCCGACACGTGGCGGTCGTGTAGCGGAAAGAATCCGCGATCGAATCGAAGAAAATGCACCCCAGACAAGCGGCGGCGGCCACACATTTGCCGTTGTCACCAATGGTGATCCTGCGTTGATGATTCCCGCACAACAAATGATTGAAGACAAGCTCAGCGAAGCCGGTTACCAATCGGTAAACAGCAAGCGGGCCGATATCATCGTTCGCGTCAAGGCCGATATTATCGGCAATCAGGACATCAGTTTTTACGGTCAAAATGCCACGCTAACTACGGCCTATCTCAGCGTAAAACCCTTCGGTCGCGGCGGTCGTGCGCTCGGCAATGGTTTCAGGGAAAAAATCGACTACACGCCGCTGAATGCCGAAGACAAGGTTCAGCAGGCCCTCGAGGAACACATGAATCGTGTGGTCGAGAACGTCGGTAACAAATAGATTTCTTCCGATCAAAAAAAAGCCGGCGAAAGCCGGCTTTTTTGTTTTGCAATTTCAGTGCGGGATACCCGGAACGGGGGCTGGCTTGAATACCTCGCGAAATGCCCTGATCGCCGCCGGATGATAAATCGTTGCATGCGTTTCTTCCGGCATCGGCTGGTAATGCACAAATACCCTGCCCGAGGCTTCCTTTTCGACTACCGTGACGAATTCCCGCGTGATGGCAGAAATTTCCTTTTGCTCACTGGTCGCAAGATATAGCGTCTTTCCGGCGATGGTTTTCTTTCGGAGCAATTTCTTCGCATTCTTGACCAGCTCGCCATCGTTCCACCAAAGGCTGGGATCGAATGCGATATAGGTATTGAACAGGTCCGGTTCCTGCAACAAGGTTTCAACCACGAATAAACCGGCCAGCGATTCGCCGACGATCGCGGTTTCGCCGGTCGTGCGGTAACGCTGTCTAATTTCCGGCATCAGTTCATTGCGGAGAAATTGCCGGAATGCTTTCGATTCACCGACTTTGGGTGCAATCTTTTTATCCTCGGCATTCTTGGTAGGTCCGGTCAAATCCCGGCGACGCTGGGTGTTTTCGATACCCACCAGCAGAAATGGCCGCATCGTGCCATTCCCGACCGACACCTGCAGGAGCCCGGCGATATGCAGAAAATCCTCTGCGATGCCGCCATCGGGCATATAGAGCACCGGTAGCGGCGTATCGTCCGGCTCACCATAAGGATGGGTCATATATACATTGATTCGACGCGTTTCTCCCAACACCTTCGAATCCAACGTAAAACTTTCACCGATGGTCAAGGGTTTGGTTTCAACAGCTCCGGCATAACTTGTGGCCGTGCATAGCAGGAACAACAAGACGAATGATAGAAAACGATTAGCTGACATGGCATTCCAGAACGGGTAAAAGCGCCGGGCGTCTGTTGAAAACATCGGTACGCAGGACGGCAAAAACTATTTACAATCTTCCGGTGTCACCACGACTTCGCCGATGAACTTGCCGCTATGGTCGCGATAACTGTATTTCATGATTACGCCGTTTTTTCTGAAGGCTTCCATTTCCTTCATGCTGCAGACGCCGGATCGGATTTTTCCGCCCAATACTTCATTGATCTGTGCATTGGTGTATGTGCTGGATTCCGGATTGATCAAGGTGTAGATGTAGGTCCAATTCTTTCCAGGCCCCGGAATGGTCGTATCCCAGCGGGTATCCTTGTCCACCATCATCGGCAGTGATTTGTTTTGCTGGCTCGAAGCATCGACGAGCGCCTGTTGAAAATCGGCATCGCTATTGCCACCCGGCACACAGCCCCCGATCGATAAAGTCATTGCCGATACAAACAGAAGTACCGCTGATAATCCGGCGCCATTCAAATTTTTATTCACGAGCCATTCCCCAGTTGATGGATTTTTGATATTCGCAATGTTGGCGAATGCCACATCATCGACCGGGCGTTGGACAAATTCAAGCAGATGGTCGTGACCGCATTACACCGGCGCCAGATTGGCGTATGCCAATACCAGCCACTTGCTGCCAGCATTCTCGAAATTGACCTGAACCCGCGCATGGGCGCCATTACCTTCGCAATCCATCACGATGCCGACGCCGAAACTTGCATGCGAAACACGCTGTCCCAATTTCAAACCACCAGAAGGGGCTTCGGACATGCGCGTGCTGTTGTATGCCGAATTGAAACCGGATTTCGCGACATTCACTTTCGGCCGAACTTCATGCAGTAAGTTGGCCGGAATTTCCCGCAGGAAGCGTGATGGCGTTCCGTACATTTCCATGCCGTGCAAGCGACGAGTTTCGGCGTAAGTGAGAATTAGTTTTTCCCTGGCTCGCGTCAATCCGACATAGGCGAGACGGCGCTCTTCTTCCAATCTGCCGTTTTCTTCCATCGAACGATTGCTCGGGAACAGGCCTTCTTCCAGTCCGGTTAAAAACACCAGCGGAAATTCGAGGCCCTTAGCACTGTGCAAAGTCATCAGCTGCACACCATCTTCGCCATCCTGGGCCTGACCTTCGCCGGCTTCCAGCGAAGCATAACTCAGGAATTCAACCAGTTCGGTCATGCCTTCGCTGGCTTCGTCGTCACGGCGCTCGAAACGGCTTGCGACCGACACCAATTCGTCCAGGTTTTCCAGTTTCGAATCGACCTGGCCCTTGGATTCCTGCGAATAAAAGGCGCGCAAGCCACTGCGTTCGAGCACATGATCAAATTGCTCATGCAATTCGAGATCCTTGGTCTGTTCCTGCAATGACACGATCAATTCGAGAAAAACATTCAAGGCGTTTTTCGCACGTGCCGTCAGCAAACTCGTTTGCATCATTTCCTGCGTGGCAGCCCAAAGTGAAATGGATTTGCCACGCGCAAGTTTTCGCACTTCATCGAGAGTCTTGTCACCGATGCCGCGTGCCGGCGTATTCACCGCGCGCTCAAACGCCGGATCGTCGTCACGGTTACTGATCAATCGCAGATAGGCGAGCGCATCCTTGATTTCGGCGCGTTCAAAGAATCGCAAACCGCCATAGACGCGATACGGCATGCCGGCCTGGATCAATTGTTCTTCCAGAGCGCGCGATTGCGCATTCGAGCGATACAGCAGCGCGCATTCGCGCGCACTGCCACCCTGGCGGATATGGGCCTGGATGCGTTCGACGATGTAACGCGCTTCATCGACTTCGTTGTAGGCGGCATACAGATCGATGCTTTCGCCTTCGCCCGACGAGGTCCAGAGATTTTTTCCGAGTCTTTCGGGGTTATGTGCAATGACTGCGTTTGCGGCAGCAAGAATATTGCCGGTCGAACGGTAATTCTGTTCGAGCCGGATGGTTTGCGCACCGGGGTAATCGCGCAGGAAACGTTGCACGTTTTCCACCTTCGCGCCGCGCCAGCCGTAAATCGCCTGATCGTCGTCGCCGACGATAAATACCTGTCCCGTGTCGCCTGCCAGAACACGCACGAAAGCGTATTGAATACTGTTGGTATCCTGGAATTCGTCGATCAATAAGTGTTTGAATCGATGTTGGTAATGATGCAACAGCGCGTCGTGCTCCAGTAGAAGCTCATGCGCACGCAAGAGAATTTCGGCGAAATCCACTAGCCCGGAACGCTGGCAACGCGCTTCGTAAGCTTCATAAACCTGCAAAATGGTTTTCGTGAAGAAGTCGCCGCCCGGCACCTGGATATGCTTTGGACGGCGGCCTTCGTCTTTCTGGGCATTGATCCACCAGACGATTTGCTTGCGCGGAAAACGGCCCTCGTCCAGCTCCATTTCATTGGCGATCCGCTTGACCAACCGCAGCTGGTCATCCGAATCCAACACCTGAAAGCCTTCCGGTAAACCCGCTTCCCGGTGATGCAATCGCAGCAGACGATGCGCGAGTCCGTGAAAAGTGCCAACCCACATGCCGCGCGAACCATTGACCAGGATTTTTTCCACGCGGTGCCGCATTTCGGTTGCGGCCTTGTTGGTAAACGTGACCGAAAAAATACCATGTGCTGGCACGCCAACCACTTCATGCAACCAGGCAATCCGCTGCGTGAGCACGCGTGTCTTGCCCGAGCCCGCGCCGGCCAACACCAAATAATGCCCGGGCGGCGCCGACACGGCTTCTCGCTGCGCGGCGTTCAAATCATCGAGTAAGTGCGAAACATCCATTATTTTTCAGGCACGGATCAATGTGCCGATTTGTTCGCCTTCGCTGCTTGCGACATTAGGCTGTCGGTCCACGCAATGCCGATGGCCGACAAAATGAAAACCATATGGATAATGGTTTGCCACATCACACCCGTCTCGGTGTAACTGGCGCCCGAACCGGCGACCGGATTATTGGTACCCAGCGCGCCGATCGCGATAAAGGTTTTCAGCAAGTGGATGGAACTGATGCCGATGATCGCCATCGCCAGTTTCACTTTCAGTACCGAGGCATTCACATGACTCAGCCATTCCGGCTGGTCGGGATGTCCCTGCAAATTCAGGCGCGAAACAAAGGTTTCATAACCGCCGACGATAACCATCACCAACAGGTTTGAAATCATGACCACGTCGATCAGGCCCAGCACTGCCAGCATGATGAGCTGTTCGCTCAGACTGGTGGCGCCTTGAATCAGATGGATCAGCTCTTTCACGAACAGAATGACGTAGACGCCCTGCGCGACAATCAACCCGAGATAAAGAGGAAGCTGCATCCAGCGTGAGCTGAAGATAAGCCAGGAAAGTGGGTGCATCTTTGGTGGTTTTTCGGTGCTCATATCGGTTTTCTTGCTGAGGGCTGCACATATTCTAAAGGTTTGCAGGCTGAATACCTATCATAGGAGCGACTGTGGGAAATCAAACCATCTTCACATCCGGCAAGCTCAATACATATTCCGGCCCCATCAACATGGATGGCGTGTAATAGCCGCCCACCGGTTTTTCACCTTCCAGCAAACGCTGCACGATGCCCAGCGATGCAGTAACGGTCAGTTCATAACCATTCGGCGTATTCATGCATTTTTTGATTTCTTTGCCATTGGCATCGCTCGCTTCGCCCCAGACCGTGGTGATCGATTGTTTTCTTTTTTCTTCCGAAGGACCGTGTACTTTTTTCGCAACCTGCTTCTTCAGAAAATTCTGCACGATGCCCCAACCCAGCACCGGGCCCAGCATGCGAATGCGTTTCACGTTTTTGATGCTCGATGGCGGCACGCCCATATAGGTTTCGATATTCGGAATGCCGGTCGAAACGAACGCCGTGTAAACGTCACCCCAGGGGATCGTCATCGCCGTGCGTTGTTCGCCATCGCGCTCGAATGTACGGACCTTCCACGCCAGTGGCACTTTGGTGACAACGCCATCAATACGCGCTCTGCCGCCCGCACCCAAGCCTTCAACGCTGGTTTTCGCGGTACCGGGACTCGGGCCGCCGCCGGCTTCAAATGCCAATACCAGATGTGTTGCCGAAGGCAAATCGCGTTTCAGCATCGCGGCCATGCAATCGGTCGGTACCACGTCGAATCCGGAGCCTGGCAACACCACGATACCCGCCTTCTTCGCGCGCTCGTGTTGTTCATGGCAATACGCGAACACGCTGATCTCACCGGTGATATCGAGATAATGCGTGCCGGTTTCCAGGCAGGCTTCGAGCATCGGCTTGCTGGTCGCGGAAAATGGCCCGGCACAATGCAGAACCACCTGCATGCCCTCAAGGTTTTTTTTCACGACATTAGGATCTTCCAATCCAAACGCCCGCACCGGCAAACCGTATTCTTTCGCCAGCGGTTCGATCGAGGCCAGACTGCGACCGGCCAGCACGGGGCGCTGGCCATAAGCGATCGCACGTTCGACTGCCATTTTTCCGGTGTAGCCGTTGGCGCCGTAAATCATCCAGGTCATGGTCTTTACTCGATTATTTGGTGTGTTGTTTGACAAGCTTGGTCAGCATTCTGAAATACATGTTCGGGAACCAGCGCTTCATGCGCCAGCGCATCGGTTCGTGCTTGGTCGGAAGAATCATGAATTGCCCGCGTTCGGCCGAAGCGAAAACATTGTCGGCAACGCTATCAACGGTATCGGGCGACGTGTCCATCAAACGCAATGCCATCTTCCTGGCTTTATCGCTGCCAACGGCGGTATCAATCAGATTGGTCTTGAAAAAACTCGGGCAGATGACGCCGACCAGAATTCCCTTGTCGAAAACTTCCGCACGCAGCTGTTCCGACAAAGCGACGACCGCCGCTTTTGCGACGCCGTAAGTCATGATGCCGGGCGCACTCGCCAAGCCGGCAAAACTTGCCGTACTTAAAATCTGCCCTTTGCCCGCTGCCAACATTCCGGGAAGAAACAAACGGCAACCGCGAACCACGCTGAGCAAATCGACTTCAAGCAGCTTGCGCCATTCTTCCATCGTGGTTTCAATCATCGGGCCGCCCGAAGCAATGCCGGCGTTATTGATCAATACATCCACGCCGCCCCATTCTTTTTGCACTTGGTCAAACAAGGCCTGCATGGAGTCGTCGCTGCCAACATCGGCGAGCAAGGCAATATGGCCCTGGCCGGGCAGACTGGCGCGCGCTGCTTCAACCCGGTCCTGGATCAAATCGACGCAGGCAACGCGAGCGCCACTGCGGGCGTAACGCAAGGCCAATGCCAAACCCAAACCGCTGCCGGCACCGGTGATCAAGACGCGACGTTGACTCATTCATTACTCCCCAAAACAGCTGCTGTGATAGTCTCCCAAGCATAGCAAGCCGCCGTCATTCCTTCCCGATTATTTGGTGATTTCATGCAAAATCTCGACCCATTATTTGATTTGTCCGGCAAAACGGCATTAGTGAGCGGTGCATCACGCGGCATAGGTGAAGCCATCGCACATCTACTGGCTGCACATGGTGCCCACGTGATCTGCACCTCGCGCAAAGTCGAGTCCTGCCAGTCGGTTGCCGATGCGATCAAAGCCGTTGGCGGCAGTGCCGAAGCACGCGCGCTGCATGTCGGCGACGTTGCCGCGATCGAGGGCCTGTTCAATGATCTGGACGCCGCCAATCTCGCGCCCGACATTCTGGTCAACAATGCCGCCGCCAATCCTTATTTTGGCCCGATGCTCGATATGGATTTAAGCAGCTATGAAAAAACCGTGGAAGTGAATCTGCGCGGCTATTTCTGGACCAGCGTGCAGGCCGCCAAACGCATGAAAGGCAAGGGCGGCAGCATCGTGAATATCGCATCGGTGAATGCCAAGCGCGCTGCACCTGGCCAGGGAATCTATTCGATGACCAAGGCCGGCATTGTCAATATGACCGAAGGTTTCGCGAAGGAATTGGCCGCGTACAAAATCCGCGTGAATGCGGTACTGCCTGGCTTGACCGACACCAAATTTGCGTCGGCCATTACCTCGAATCCGAAAATCATGGGCATGATGATGCAACTGATTCCGTTGAACCGCAGCGCACAACCCGATGAAATCGCGCCTGCCGTGTTGTTTTTAGCATCGCCTGCCGCAAGTTACGTGACCGGCACCTGCCTCACGGTCGATGGCGGCTATTTGTCATGATCGATCTGTATTACTGGCCAACGCCGAATGGCCACAAAATTACCGTGTTTCTTGAGGAAGCCGGAATTCCGTATGAAATAAAACCGGTCGACATCGGTGCCGGCGATCAATTCAAACCGGAGTTCCTGGCGTTCTCGCCGAACAACCGGATGCCGGCAATTATTGATGCCGCGCCTGTCGACGGCGGAGAAAAAATTTCGGTGTTTGAATCCGGCGCCATCTTGCTGTATCTCGCCGAAAAGACCGGCAAGTTTTTATCCGGTGATATTCGTCAGAAAAAAATCACGATGGAATGGCTGTTCTGGCAAATGGGCGGCTTTGGTCCGATGCTGGGACAGAATCATCACTTCACCCGTTATGCACCGGAAAAGATTCCGTATGCGATTGATCGCTACCAGCGCGAAACCGAGCGTCTTTACGGCGTACTAAACAAGCATCTCGAAGGTCGCGAGTTCATTGCCGATGACTACAGCATCGCCGACATGGCCTGCTACCCGTGGGCGGTTGCTCACGACTGGCACCATGTTGCACTGGAAACTTATCCCAACGTGCAACGCTGGCACGATGCGATCAAACAACGTCCCGCCGTGATCAAGGCTTACGCCATCGGCGAACAATACAAACGCAAAACCGAAATGACGCCAGAAATGAAGGCCATTTTGTTTGGCACCCCGAACGCAAACAACCCATGAAAACATTTTTACTGAGTCTGGCAATGCTTATGGCGACTTCCGCGCACGCTGAAAAACTGACACTCGAAGCGATCACAGGCAGCGCCTCGCTGTCCGGGCCGAGCTTGAACAACGCAAAAATCTCGCCGGATGGAAAACGTGTCAGCTTCCTGCGCGGCAAGGCCGAATCGGTAAACCAGCTTGATCTGTGGGAATACAATATTGCTTCTGGAAAGACGCAATTACTGGTCGATTCGAAAAAACTGGTTGCCGGCGAAGAAGTACTGTCGGACGAAGAAAAAGCCCGGCGCGAACGCCAGCGCATCGCCGGCTTCTCCGGCATTGTCGATTACCAATGGGGCAGCGATGGCAATACCTTGCTGTTCCCGCTCGGCGGCGAATTGTATTTGTACGATTTGACGCAATCGGCCGCGAAAAAAATTACTACCGGCAAGGGCTTTGCGACCGATCCGAAAATTTCGCCGAAAGGCAGTTTCGTCAGCTTCATCCGCGAACGAAATCTTTGGGTGATTGACCTGAAAAACGCAAAGGAAATCCAGATCACGAACGATGCATCCCATGTCATCGCAAACGGCATTGCCGAATTCGTCGCCGACGAGGAAATGGATCGTCACACCGGATATTGGTGGGCACCGGATGATTCGACGATTGCCTTTACCCGCATTGACGAAAGTCCGGTGCCGGTGCAAAAACGTTTCGAGATCTATCCGGACCGCACCGATATCGTCGAGCAGCGCTACCCCGCTTCGGGCGATGCCAATGTGTTGATTGAACTGAAAGTCGCGAATCTGTCTTCCGATACGACATCCATCACGGACATAGATCTCGGCAAGGAAAAAGATATTTACCTTGCCCGCGTTCAATGGCGGGATGCACAACATCTAACTTTTCAGCGCCAGAACCGCGAGCAGCGTTTGCTGGATTTGATCGAAGTGGATCTGGCCGATAAAAAACAAAAAACCTTATTGCAGGAAACCAGCAAGAGTTGGATCAATCTGCACAATAATCTGCACTTCCTGGAAGACGGTCGCTTTATCTGGTCGTCGGAACAAAGTGGCTTCATGCATTTAAGCCTGCATGCACGCGACGGTAAAAAAATGAAACAGCTGACGGCTGGCGATTGGCAAGTTGACGACCTGCTCGCGGTCGATGAAAAGTCGCAGCAGATTTATTTCAGCGGCACCAAGACTACGCCGCGCGAACGCCATGTGTACTCGACCGATTTCAATGGTAGCGCGCCAGTACAATTGACGAAAACCGACGGCATGCATCTCGCCGTCTTTTCGGATGATGCGAGTGTCTATGTCGATGTCTGGTCAAACACGCAAACGCCGCCGCAGGCTGAACTGCATCATGCAGATGGCAGCAAAATCGCCAGCCTCGTCGATAACGTGATCAATGCCGATCATCCCTACCAAAAATATTGGGCGGCGCACGACAAGACCGAATTCGGCGAACTGAAAGCGGAAGATGGCGAAACACTGCATTACAGCGTGATCAAGCCGATGGATTTTGACCCCGCCAAAAAATATCCGGTCGTGGTGTTTGTCTATGGCGGTCCGGCGGCACAAACCGTGATCAATAGCTGGCCCGGCCGCGCCGATGCCTTCTTCAACCAATATCTATCGCAACATGGCTATATTGTTTTTTCGATAGACAACCGAGGCACGCCTCGTCGCGGCGTAAAATTCGGTAGCGCATTATTTCGCCATCAAGGCAATGTCGAAGTCGTGGACCAATTGCGCGGCATCGATTACCTGAAAACATTGCCGTATGTGCAAGCCGATAAAATCGGCGTGTATGGCTGGTCGAACGGCGGGTACATGACGCTGATGCTGCTGGCGAAAGCATCGGATACCTATGCCTGCGGTGTTGCCGGCGCGCCGGTGACCGACTGGGGTTTGTACGACACGCATTACACCGAACGCTATATGGATTTGCCAAAGAACAATCCCGCAGGCTATCCGGATAGCACCGTATTCGCGCATCTCGATGGCTTGAAATCGAAACTGCTATTGATCCACGGCATGGCCGACGACAATGTATTGTTCACCAACTCGACCAAACTGATGTCGGAATTGCAGAAGCGTGGTACGCCGTTTGAATTGATGACGTATCCGGGTGCTAAACACGGATTGCGCGGCAGCGATGCCATGCATCGTTACCGACTGACCGAAGATTTTTTCGCGCGCTGCCTGAAGTAGGAGGCCGCTTGCGGGCGACCTCGCGAATTCGGCCGGTCGCCCGCAAGCGGCCTCCTACGTTGTGTCGCGATTCTTGCCGATATACGGCCGGTAAATTTCACGTATTTTTTTCATATCGCTTTCGAAATCATCGGTCAGTTCCACCAACGGTCCGGCACCAATGGTTTTATCAGGATAATGAAACCACGCGCAACACACCGGCACTTCGGCCTTGCGGGCAATTTTCCAGAAGCCGGGTTTCCAATGCTGCACTCGCTTCCGGGTGCCTTCGGGTGCGAGTACGAACCACATCTGTTCCGAGTTGCGGATTTGCGCTGCAATCTGTTCGATGATGTCGCCGGGCGCACTGCGGTCCACCGGACGACCGCCAAGTTTTCGTAATAGCCAGCCAAGCGGACCGCGGAATAGTTCTGCCTTGCCGATGAACACGATTTCCACACCCATCGCCGCTTTCACCGCCATGCCCCATACCGCGTCCCAGCCGGAAGAATGCGGTGCCGCAATCATCACCATCTTCGGCACGTCCGGCCATTCGCCGGCCATTTTCCAGCCACCGATTTTCAGAATCAGCATGCCGAGATGCTGCACCCATTTTCCGGCTTTGCTGCGTGGCGCATTCGGTGGCAATGACAACACTCTTTGCATGCATTAATCCCAGGTTTTACTCGAGCGGGTGCGCTTGATATCGGCACGTTCACGTTTGCCCGACAGGCGCCGCTCTTTTGCACCCTTGCTTGGTTTTGTTGCTACGCGTTTTTTTGGTACGTGCATCGCCGCATGGATCACGCCGGCCAAACGGTCGCGCGCGTCGTCGCGATTTCGCTCCTGCGTACGAAAACGTTGTGCGCTGATCACGAACACACCATCGGCAGTCAAGCGACGGTCGCTGCGCGCGAGTAAACGTTCACGCAATGGCTCCGGCAGGCAGGCGGAGTTTTTGATATCGAAACGCAACTCAACCGCCGTGGACACCTTGTTCACGTTTTGTCCGCCCGGCCCGCTGGAGCGCACGAAACGTTCCTGCAGTTCGGAATCGTCAATGATGATGCTGGGGCTGATGATAAGCATGGGCGCAGTTTATTCTATTTTAGCTGGCGGGCCACGCTTGCGAAGGAGGGCCCTTGGGCCCGAAGAAATTCGTCGCCCGCAAGCGGCCTCCTACGTAAGCGTTCCACATAAGCTAAAATACGCGGCTTATGTCTACCCACACCATGAATGCGCCGCAAAAAGCGGCAGTCGAATATACCGATGGACCCTTGCTGGTATTAGCCGGCGCGGGCAGTGGTAAAACCCGTGTAATCACCGAAAAAATAGCGCACCTGATTTCGCACAAAAAGTGTGAAGCGAAACACATTGCCGCGATTACCTTCACCAACAAATCGGCGCGTGAAATGCGCGAGCGTGTCAGCAAGCGGATCAAGAGCGACAAGACCGAAGGGCTGACCGTTTCGACATTCCATTCGCTGGGTTTGCGTTTTTTGCAGATTGAAGCGCATCGGGCAAAACTGCGTCGTGGTTTTTCGATTTTCGATACCGATGACCAACTCGGCATCATCAAGGACTTGTCCGCGCCCGGTTTGAAAAACGATGCGCTGCAGGCTTTGCATGGCCTGATATCCCAGGCAAAAAATAACGGCCTGTCGCCGGACGATGCGTTTGAATTGGCCAAATCGGCACGTGAACGCGAAGCGGCGAATTTGTATGATCGTTATCAGGCGCGTTTACAAACATTCAACGCCGTCGACTTCGATGATCTGATCCGAATTCCCTTGATGCTGCTCGATCAAGATCCGGATCTCGCGCCTGCCTGGCGCGAACGTCTGCGTTATTTGCTGGTGGACGAATGCCAGGACACCAATGGTGCGCAATACCGCTTGCTGAAACATCTGGCCGGCCCCAACGGACGCATGACCTGCGTAGGCGACGACGACCAGAGTATTTATGCCTGGCGAGGCGCGCAGCCGGAAAACCTGGAGTTGATGGCCAAGGATTATCCGAACCTGAAAGTCATCAAGCTTGAACAGAATTATCGCTGTACCGGCAGAATTCTACGTAGCGCCAATCAACTGATCGCAAAGAATCCGCATGTGCATCTGAAAAATCTTTGGAGCCAGCACGGTGACGGCGAACCGATTCGCATCTGGGGCTGCACCAACAACGAACACGAAGCCGAACGCGTCGCCGCCGAAATTCATTATCTGAAACAGGCGAAGGAAATTCCCTGGGGCGAGTTCGCGATCCTGTTTCGCGGCAACCATCAATCGCGCGTGCTTGAAAAAGCATTACAACTTTTACGTATTCCCTATCACCTGACCGGGGGCACGGCATTTCTAGATCGCGGCGAAGTGAAAGACACCTTGTCGTGGTTGCGCGTCTTGGCCAATCCCGACGATGACGCGGCATTCCTGCGCGCGATCGCTGCACCGAAACGCGAAGTCGGTGGCACCTCGATCGAGAAGCTTGCCGAAATGGCGAAAAACGCCGAGCTGTCGCTGGCCAACGCTGCCGACAATATCGGCATGATCAAACAATTGACGCCACGCGCCGCGTCGGGTCTGCATGAATTCACCAGCATCGTGCATCAGTTACGTGATCTATCCGAAACCCTGACGCCGGCCGAACTCACCCGCAAGGTGATTGAAAAATCCGGCTTGCTCGCGATGATTCGCGCGCAATGCAAAGACGAAGCCAGTTATTTGCGTCGCAAGGAAAATCTCGAAGAATTGGCACAATGGTTCGAAGATGCACGCGGCGGCGGCCCCGGCGAATTGGCAGCGCAACTGGCATTGATCAGCAATGCCGATCGCGGTGAACCCGGCAATCAGGTTCGATTGATGAGCCTGCATGCGGCGAAAGGCCTGGAATTCCGCGTGGTGTTTCTGGTCGGACTGGAAGACGGCAATCTTCCGCATGAACGAAGCATCGAGGAAGGCGGGCTGGAAGAAGAGCGCCGCCTGATGTACGTCGGTATCACACGGGCAAAAGAGCGTTTATATTGCTCGCACAGCGCCGAAGTAAAACGCTGGGGCGCGGTTGAACATTTATTGCCGAGCCGTTTCCTCGATGAAATGCCGGCCGCCGACTGCCTGCGTGATGGCGCCGACCCGGAACGCGATATCGCCGAGAAAAAGCAACGCGGCAAGGCCCATATGGATGCGATTGCGGCCTTGCTGGGCAATTAACCGTCACACATACTCACTATTATTATAAAAACTTAAACCAAGGCTCTATTCATGAAAACCACCCGTCTTTTCATCGCCTGCTCTCTGGTCCTGCTCTTGGGCGCCTGCGAAATGGTGCAAACCAAAGCGCCAGTCGCCAGCGAAAGCCCGGCACCGGTCGTTGCGGAAAGCAAAACCGGCGCGCACGACAATCTGAATGCCGTGCTCTGGATGCAGACATCGGTCGAATACAAACTGCTTGCCGGTCAAACCTGGCGCTCCGGCCTGGTGCAATTGGACCGCGCCATCAAATCACCGACCTGGGATGCACTGACGCCAGACGAACGCGAAAAACCAGCGAAGGGCTTGCCCATGGCGGTCATCGTCGATATCGATGAAACGATGCTCGACAACTCGCCTTACCAGGCGCGCCTGATCCGCGACCATACCGCCTACGATGAAGTGACGTGGAGCGATTGGGTGATGGAAGAAAAAGCCACCGCCATTCCGGGCGCTCTCGAATTCGCCCGCGCCGCCACAGCACGCGGCGTGACCATTTTCTATATCAGCAATCGCGCGGCGCATTTGAAAGACGCCACTATCAGCAATCTTCGCAAGGCCGGGTTCCCGATCAAGGATGAAAAACAATTCCTGGGTCTGGGTTATTACGTCGACAACTGCGAACAGCAAGGTTCGGAAAAAGGCTGCCGCCGGATCTCGATCGGCCGTGAATATCGGGTACTGATGCAATTCGGCGACCAGATCGGCGATATGGCCACCATTTTGGCCAACACCCGCGACGGCCGCGAACAAGCGATCAAGCCTTACCTGGGATGGGTTGGCGAACGCTGGTTCGTTTTGCCAAACCCAAGCTACGGCAGCTGGGAGCCAGCTCTGTTCAATAACGAATGGTCGCAGTCGGAAGACGAGCGTCGCGCACAGAAATACGAAGCCCTGAGGTACTAAGCGTAGGGGCGCACGCTTGCTGCGCCCGCTTTCGAGATCGGCAAGCAGAGCGGGCGCAGCAAGCAGGCGCCCCTACGGAATAAAGGTTTTTAACATTGTTTAATATCAATAAGATACATCGTGATTTGTAAGGTATTGCATTAGGTTCGATTCGGCGCTAATCTGCTTCCGCGCCCGGAAAGCCGCTCCTCGGAGCATGTATCTACAACCACGATCTGTCCTCCGGTTTACCGGATTTTCAAGGAGACCCCATCGGGTCTCCTCTTTTTTTGCCCTTTTCGGCCCTCATTTATGTGAGCAAGTCCTTGTTTTTAATGACTTCATCCCAATGCCCTAGGGCGAGCGCCATCGCAATCTGCTAAATTCGGCATAGCTAAAAGGAATACCGCAACGCATGTTGTTCCACCGAGTTCGCCATCTTGGGCTTTTCTTGTTCACGCTGGGCCTGTTGTCAGGCTGTGGGCGTGAACCCGTGGCACCCGGCGATCCGGTCGCGGCGGTCGAAGGTCTGGCCGACGCCATCAAAGACAATGATCTGCTGACCTATTCCAAACTCAGCCTGCCGCCGGCTCTCCATGCCCGGCTGGAGCAACGCTGGAACGACGAGCTGGCGCTTGCCCCCAAGCTCACCACCACCCAGCGAAAAGACCATACGCGCTACATGAAACAGATGATGGAGCCCGGTGCGGAAGCGAAACTGTTCGCTCGCTACGAATCGAAAATGAAAAAATTCCAGGGCGAGATCAATTCGCAATGGCCGATGATGAAAGGTGCCGCCCAGATTTTCGTGAGCGGTGCGATCCAGGCCAACGAAGACCTGACACCGGCCGAACGCGATCATGCGAAGGCCGTTGGCCAGGCGATACTGGAATGGCTTAAGCCGGCGATGTTCAGCGACAAGGAAAAAGCCCGCGAAGCCATTACCGTGATTTGCCAAACCGCACGCGAAATCAATTTGCCGGAAGCCGAACAAATGCATCAGCTATCAATGGTCGCCAGTCTCGAAAAAGCCGGCATTGCATTGAAAGGCCTGAAAGACCTTGGCCGTGTTTACGGCGCCGATATCGACGAGTCGCTCGACAATCTGGAAGCAAAATTGGTCGACGCCGATGCGTCGGGCAACCAGGCGACGGTCGAAGTGAATTACGTCCTGCTCGGCAAAGACATTCGTTTTGAAATCGAAATGACCCGCATCGATGGCCGGTGGTATCCCGCCGACAAGGTTAACGATGCCCAACAAACATTAAAACAAGCGCTGCCTGCTGCAGCCGTCTCTGCTCCCTAAATCACATTATGACTATCGAACAAGCTTCGCTGCCTTTGCCGCAGCCCGAACAGCAGACGCCTCCTACAGCGCCCTCTGATTCGAAAAAGACTTTTGCCAATACCATTGCGCCGCTTTGGGCGCGTCTGATGGAAAAATTGCTGGCGCCGTGGATTGAAATCAAACGCGAACCCACCGTACCGCCATTCACCGCCGATCGTCCGATCTGTTACGTGATTGAAAACTACGGCCTGTCGAATATGCTGATTCTCGACCGCGCCTGCCGTGAAGCCGGACTGCCATCGCCGCTGGCGCCTCTGCCCGGTGATCCGCTCGGTCGCAAGCGTTCCTACATCGCCTTGTCGCGTCGTGGCGGCAGCGTTTTTTCGCAACCGAAAAACAAGAACCACTCCGATGGTTTGTCACGCCTGTTGATGGCACACCGCTTGTATCCCGATCAGGACGTACAACTTGTTCCGGTCTCGATTTTTGTCGGTCGCGCACCTGATCGCCAATCCGGCTGGTTTTCGGTTCTGTTCTCGGAAAACTGGGCATTGGTCGGTCGTTTCCGCCGCTTGCTTGCGATCCTTTTGAATGGCCGCGGCACCGTCGTGCAATTTTCGCCATCAGTTCGGGTCTGGGAAATTCTCGGAGAAGAACTGCCGCATGAACGCAGCGTTCGCAAGACTTCTCGCGTATTGCGTGCCCACTTCCGCCGTATCCGTTCCGCCGTTATCGGTCCGGACTTATCGACACGGCGTTTGCTGGTTGATCGCGTGCTCGATGCCGAACCGGTTCGCAAGGCGATTGCCGAACAGGCGCGGCGTGACAAGACCGAATATCTCGAAGCCTGGAAAAAAGCGCATGGTTTCGCCTGGGAAATCGCGGCCGACTATTCGCATCCGGTTGTGCGTTCACTTTCCTTCGTACTTACCGGCTTCTGGAACCGCATCTACGACGGCGTGCATGTGCACCATCTGGAGTCACTGAAGGAAGTCGCGCCAGGCCATGAAATCGTCTATGTGCCCTGCCATCGCAGCCATATGGATTATTTGCTGCTGAGTTATCTGCTTTACGCGCATGGCGTGGTACCACCGCATATTGCCGCCGGCGTGAACTTGAATCTGCCGATCATCGGTTCGGTGCTGAGACGCGGCGGCGCCTTCTTCATGCGCCGCAGTTTCAAGGCCAATGCTTTGTATTCTTCAGTGTTTACCGAGTATGTATCGCAATTGGTCAGCGAAGGTTTTTCGCTGGAATATTTTATCGAAGGCGGACGTTCCAGAACCGGACGATTGATGGCGCCGAAAGTCGGCATGATCGTGATGACTCTGCGCGGTTATCTGCGCGCGCCACGCAAACCGGTCGTATTCCAGCCGGTGTACATCGGCTACGAAAAACTGATCGAAGGCAAAAGCTATCTCGACGAATTGACCGGACGCCCGAAAGAAAAGGAAACCATCTGGGCCCTGATCCGCGCCGGTTTCGAAATCATGAAACAACGCTACGGCAAGGTAGCCGTCAGTTTTGGCGAACCGGTTTTTCTCGACCAGATTCTCGACAAACATTCACCCGAATGGCGCAAGAACCTGCCAGGTGCCGATGAGAAACCTTCGTGGATAACCGATGTTGTCGAAGAAGCGGCGCAGTCTATCCAGGTCAACATCAATCGCGCGGCTGACGTGAATCCGGTCAACCTGCTGGCACTGGCATTGCTGTCCACGCCGAAACACGCAATGGCCGAAAGCGATCTGCTGGCACAGTTGGCGTTGTCGAAAAAAATCCTCGCGGCACTGCCGTATTCCGATCGCATCACCGTGACCGATCTGAGTCCGGAAGCGATCATGGCGTACGGCGAAAAAATCAATATCCTGATCCGCACCAAGCATCCGCTCGGCGATGTGTTGAGCATGGATGATGAAACCGCCGTGCTGCAAAGTTATTTCCGCAACAATATTTTGCACCTGTTTGCCGCGCCGGCCTGGATTGCCCTGTGCTTCCAGAATAATCGCCGCATGAGCCGCAATGGCCTGATGCGTCTGGGCAAGACGATTTATCCCTTCATGCAAGAAGAGCTGTTCCTGCCTTGGACCGAAGACGAATTCGCAGAACGCATTAATTCGACGATTGATTTGTTCATCGCCGAAGGCTTGCTGACGGCAATCGCCGATGACGAACACGGCTATGTGTCGCGCGGCCCAGGCCAGACCGATGAGGTTTACCGCTTGCGTGCGATTGCCCATAGCCTGCAGCAGGCGTTCGAACGTTATTTCATCGCGATCACGACCCTGGTCAAAAATGGTCCCCGCACGATTTCCACTTCGGAACTGGAAACGCTCTGCCAACTGACCGCGCAACGTTTGTCCCTGCTATACGCACCGGCGGCACCGGAATTTTTCGACAAATCCCTGTTCCGCGGCTTTATCCAGAAAATGCGTGAACTGAAACTGATCTGGCTATGCCCCGATGCGAAACTCGATTTCGACGAACGTCTGAACAACTGGGAAAAAGACGCGAAAGTCGTATTGGGTCGCGAACTGCGCCATACGATCAGCAAGCTATCGCCGGAAATTGTCAGCAAAGTCACCGGAATGCCGCCGCGTAAATAACCGCTTCCGCAGGAGGGTCCTTTAGGCGCGACAGATCTGGGGGGATATATCGCGCCTAAAGGACGCTCCTACAAAAAACTCAGGCATCCAGATCCGGAATCAATTTGTTTTCCAGATACGCCATCATGTCTTTTATGCGCAATTTGCGTTTTTTCAGGCGTTTGATCGCCAGCTCGTCGGCCTGAATGCTGTGCGCCAGTTTGTCGATGGCTTCGTCCAGGTCACGGTGTTCTATCCGCAATTCAATCAATTGCGCGGTCAGCTGGGCGGTGTCGGGCGGCTGTGACATGGTGCCTCGATTGAAATGACCTGCATGCAGCTTACACGCCCTCGCCTCGGTGTAAAATACACCCCATGAATTTGACACTTCTCGACCCACCGGTCCGCCCGACTTCGGTAAATAAACAAAAGCTCGCCAAACGCCTGCGCCATCAGGTCGGGCAGGCGATTGCCGACTTCGGAATGATCGAAGACGGCGACAAGGTCATGGTCTGCCTGTCCGGAGGCAAGGATAGCTACACCATGCTGGACATCCTGTTGCAGCTGCAGAAAAAGGCCCCGGTAAAGTTCGAGCTGGTCGCGGTGAACCTGGACCAGAAACAGCCCGGTTTTCCGGAGCATGTGCTGCCGGAGTATCTGGCCAGCATCGGTGTGCCTTACAAGATTCTCGAACAGGACACCTACTCGGTGGTCAAGCGCGTGATTCCCGAAGGCAAGACCATGTGCTCACTTTGCTCGCGCATGCGTCGTGGTGCCTTGTACACGTACGCCGAGCAGGAAGGATTTACCAAGATTGCACTCGGGCATCATCGTGACGATCTTGTTTCCACTTTTTTCCTGAACCTCTTTTTCCACGCGAAAATTTCCTCGATGCCGCCGAAACTTTTAAGCGACGATGGCAAGCATGTGGTGATCCGCCCGCTGGCCATGTGCAGCGAAAAAGATATCGCCGATTATGCCGACTGGAAAGAGTATCCGATCATTCCCTGCTCGCTCTGCGGTTCGCAGGAAAACCTGCAACGCAAAGTCGTGAAACGCATGATGGCGGAATGGGAAACACAAACGCCGGGGCGCATCGATACGATTGCGAAAGCGCTTGGCGATATTCGTGCTTCACAAATGGCGGATCCCAATCTGTTCGATTTTCTTTCGCTGGGTAAGCGCGGTGATGCCGCATTGCCCGACAGTCATGCCTGGCTTGCTGGTGAAAATGCAGTCACGGAATAATTTTTAGATCGCGGCTTTCGTCGCTCCTATGCACATCTCATCGCGACTTCCGTCGCTCCTACTAAAGATAAACATAATGTTCTTTCGCAATCTGACGCTGTTTCGTTTCCCCACCACTGTCAACAAATCCCTGAAAGCCCTTGAAGAACGCCTGGCCGAAGTCATCCTGAAACCGGTCGGCCCGCTCGACATGATGTCGCGCGGTTTCGTATCACCGTTTGGCCGCGATGAAGCGGTGCTGTCGCACCAGGTCGGCGATTGTGTTTTATTCACGCTCGGCGGCGAAGACAAAATCCTGCCATCGTCGGTCGTGAATGATCTGGTCAACAAAAAAATCGCGGCCGTCGAAGAAAAACAGGGCCGCAAACTCGGTGGCAAGGCGCGCCGTGCATTGAAAGAAGATACCGTGCATGAATTGCTGCCACGCGCTTTCGTTCGCAGCACGCGCCTGAATGCCTATATCGATATGGAACACGGTTTTGTCGCGATCGATTCTTCTTCGCGCAAATCGGCCGAAAACCTGGTGTCGGAATTGCGTCATGCACTCGGTTCGTTTCCCGCGATTCCGCTGAATGCCGAAACCAGCCCGCGTACAGTGATGACCGGCTGGATCAGCGGCGAGAAATTGCCGAAAGGTCTGGAGCTCGGCGAAGAATGCGAACTGAAAGACGGCGACGAACGCGGTGCGATCGTGAAATGCCAGCGCCAGGAATTGCAAACCGACGAAATCAAGAAACATCTGGAATCGGGCAAGCAGGTCAGCCGTCTCGGTTTGGTACTCGATGCACATGTGAGTTTCGTGCTTGGCGAAGATCTGGTGATCCGCAAACTGAAGTTTCTCGATGGCGCTGTCGAGTCGCTGGAAAATACCGACCAGGAAGATCAATCCGCCGAACTCGATGCCCGTTTCGCATTGATGTCGGCCGAGATCAAACGCTTGTTCGAAGTGATGGAAAAGAATTTGAAGTTGAGCAAAGCCGAGGCTTGAAGATTACGAAATTATTCTGCGTCTTCCCGGCGAAAGCCGGGATCCAGAGGTTGGTCACGAAGCGGTTTCGCCAAGTTTCGTAGAATTATTATTCAGGCTGGTCCGTAACTTGATATCTCGAGCGGTCGAGCTCCTGGGTCCCGGCTTTCGCCGGGAAGACGGTTTTGCTTTTAGATGAAATTTTCCGGCTAAACTAGCCGCATGTTTTTTTTCCTGAAGCCCGACAAACCCGCCAGCACGATAGAGTTCTGGCCCGTGGTATTGACGTCGGGCGAAGTCATCGAAATCCGCTGCGTGCATGATGCGCGCGCGCGCCGGCTTCGACTGATCGTTACCGAAAAAGGCGTGCGCTTGACCGTACCAAAACGCTGTTCGGATCGATTGGCGAAACAGTTTCTTTCCGAGAATGCCGAGTGGCTGGAATCTCAATGGCATAAACGCCCGCATCTACAGCGCAACACAGATCTGCAACTGCATGGCGATGAGAGCGTTTTGTTGCGCGGCACGCCATTTCCGGTGCAATGGAGCGAAGCGAAATTCGCGCAGGCGAGTTTGCAGGACGACAGCATCATCATCGCGCTGCCGGCAAAAGCCGGTTTGCCACAGGCAAAACGCGCGCTGAAAGAATTTTATTTACAGGAAGCCCGCAAGGACATTGGCGCATGGATGCCGAAATATCTGCCGGCATTTCCGACCGCGCCGCTGGCCATCAAGGTACGGGCATTGTCGTCGCTATGGGGCTCGCTGAGTCCGGGCGATGGTCTGCTGCTGGATTTGTCTTTGGTGCTCGGCAAGGCATCGGCATTCGAGTATGTCTTGGTACACGAGCTTTGCCATCTGGTGCATCGCAATCATTCACGCAGTTTCTGGCGTGAAGTCGAAAAGCATTTTCCGGACTGGCGCGACGAACGGCGGTATCTGCACAGCGAGGGTCTAGGTCTGAAATCCGAACTGCAAAGAGTGATTAAATAATTCCAACGGGATACCACTAGCGAAGTTTGCGTGTCATGAAAACGCTGTACGGATCTTCGACATAATCGGCGAAAGGCCCACAGTACTCGAAACCGAAACCGGCATAGAGTTTGCGTGCCGGCGCAAATGCTTCCATCGATCCCGTTTCCAGACTAAGCCGTTCGTATGATCTACGGTTTGCTTGTTCCAGCACATGTTTCAACAGGCTTGCCGCGACACCTTTCCGCAAATGCTGGCGCGCTGTCCGCATGGATTTGATTTCGCCATGAATCGGATCAAGCTGTTTTATCGCGCAACAGCCAAGCAATTCGCCTTCATGCCATGCAGTCCAGAACGTGATCTCCGGTTTTCGCAAACGCTCCAGATCCAGGGCATGTACGCTCTCGGGCGGAGAATGCAGCGCCATGGAATCCAGATGTTCCTGCAGCAAGGCCGCAATCTCGGGGCCTCTCAAATCATCCTCGCGAATATCCATCTTCCCGCTACCCATCGTCCAAAAACATTGTCAATGATTCAACGATTACGCCCAAGCTCCAGAAAGAAACTGCCTTCGCCGTTTTCGCGCGCACCATAACCCAGCAGGAAACGCCCAAGCCAGGAGTCAAAACCAAAGTAGGCACTGGCATTCAATTCCTGCTGATGGGCCAAACCGTCATTCCATACATCCGCATATTCGATGGTACCGCCAATGATGGCCGGTCGATTCAGCAAACGCCCCAGCTCATAGGTATAGCCAACGAAACCCAGTGCGTAGTTAGCCACGAATAATTCATTCGGGCGATAGCCCGGCAATCGTGTTACGCCGCCGAGACGATAATAGTTCTGCAGCAATGGCGTACCCGAAGTCGTATCGTGATAACGCAGCCCGGCATAACCCGAATGCACGCCGATTGCGTGTGCATAGATCAGGTCAAGATTGAACTGGCTGAAATCATTGTCTGAACCCAAGGCTTCGCGACCATAGGTTTGCCCAAAGGACAGGAAGGTACCGCTTCTTGGAACCTGAAAACTGTCGAGACGATCAAAGGTGACATTCCAGTAGGCTTCGCCGATATCAAAGTCATTGACGGGAATAGTGGTCGTGCCGATCAGCAAATTGGCTTCGCCACTGCGACGACGGACACCAAGTGTTGCCGCGCCGTAATTGCCGAACTCACGGCCGGCATAGATATCCAGCCCCCAGCTTGGCAACTCGAACTGTGCAATGCGATTGCCATTGGCTCCGAAATAATTTAGTTGCGGGTTTTCAAAGCCACCCTTGATACCGGCGAAATAACGGCCTTTCGGATCCAGCGGCTGGAAATATTCACCGAAAATGGAGGGCTCGCTGCCTATCTGAGCCAATAATCTCAGCTCGCCGCCGAGTGGATTGATCGGATTTCGGATCACGCCGGCACGCACATTGAAAACGAAATCGCCACGGAAATCCGAATAGGTATTCACACCGGTTTCCAGATAATCGGGGCCATAGCTTTGTGGTTTGATATCCACGACCAGGCCGCTCTTGCCATTCTCCTCGACCATATCGTAGGTCACGCTGTCGAGCGTTCCCAATCCGTAAACACGACGAATCGCGGCTTCGACCTTGTCGACATCGAAGCGCTGGTTATTGCGGATATCCAGTCGCGCCAGCAAAACTTCATCCGAATAAAGGGTCTTGTTGTTCAAACGGACAAATTCGATCATCGGTTTTTCGCGTTCGTATTTGTCCGTAATCGCGATCCGTTTTTCATCAGTCTTGTCCGCGCCCGGCCTTGCCAAGGCAGCCAGTTGTGTGTCCAAAGCCTTGACTGACTGATCACCAATCTCGAGCGCCAGTGCCGCCTTGTCGAAATCGCCGGTACGCACACGGTCGGAAAGCGCCGGCTGAATCAGGATGTCGCCGGGCCGCAAACTGTCGAGTGATTTTTTGGTATTGCCGACCGTCATCAGGCTACCGAGTTGATCGGCGAAACTGAGCACCGAGGCATTTTCATCCAGCGCCGCCAGCGGCGTACCGACATCCACCACGATCAGGATATCGGCACCCATCGCACGAGCCACATCGACCGGTACCTGGTTGACGATGCCACCGTCCACCAGAAGTTGATCGCCGATTTTTACCGGTCGCAACACGCCCGGTATCGACATGCTGGCCCGCATCGCAATCGCGAGGTTGCCACTTCTCAACACGGCGGCTTCTCCGGTATTGATGTCGGTTGCAACGGCACGGAATGGAATCACGAGCTGATCGAAATTTCCCGAACGCGAAGCTTCATTCGACAAGCGCTCGAGCAGGAGCATCACGGTTTCGCCGGCCAGCAGGCCGGAGGTGATCTTGATTCCTTTTTTGCCAATGCCGGGTTTTGCATTGAGCAGACTCAGATCATCATCGCGCTTGCGGCGGAAACTGCGCTCCGGACGATCAAGCGAATCATCGAAGGTTGCCGGCCAATCCAGCGTGGTCACCAGTTTCTCGATCGCTTCAATCGACATGCCAGAGGCATACAGGCCGCCGATCAAGGCCCCCATGCTGGTGCCTGCAATGCAATCAATCGGAACATGCCGACGTTCGAGTTCCTTGATGACGCTGACATGGGCAATGCCGCGCGCACCGCCACCGCCAAGCACCAAGCCGATACGCGGTCGTGGATTTTGTGGGTCCTGTTTGCGGCAGGCCTGCGTGTCGGCCATGACCAGCGAAGGCATGAGCATCAGCATCGCCATCATCGATAAGCAAGATTTCATATTTCGATTCCCGTGTCGCTTTATTTTTCTTTGCGCCAGTTCAAGGAGGCTGCCGTTTCCCGGCCCGATTCGATGCTGACATCGAAGCCGCGCTTGATCAGGTATTTCAATGTCATCACCTGGCCCGTACCCAGCAGTGAAACCCCATAACTGACAAACAGGCGCGGCGATATTTTCTTGCCTACCGAAAATACCGCGCCACCCAAGGCACGCGATTCGCTGATGCCGGCTTCATCCAGGCCCAACTTAACACCCAGTTGCTGCGCGAGTATGTTGCCTCCCGCACTTAAAGCCAGCGCGGCGGCATCGAGTCTTTGATTGTCGGTACTGCTGGCAGTATTCAAAGGCCGACCCAGTACCAACCATGCGAGGGCTTCGGAAGCTTCCATCGCAGGTGAAGAAGTAATCACGGTTTGTGGTGAGCGCGCCGTGCCTTGGACGCGAATACCGACGGAGACATCTTCGAAATTTCTTTCGGCAAGAATATCCAGTGCCGGATTGTTGATTGAGGAATTCGCGTAAGTCAGGCGACTGCGCTTGATCGTCAATGCCTGACCGTAGGCGGCGTAGTTGCCACGGGCTTCAATCGTGCCGGTCGCGAGCGCAGGGCGTCCGGGTTGATCGCGCACCTGCAAACTGCCGCTGAGTTTTCCATCCAGGCCAAAACCCTTGAGTTGCACATCGCGACCGAGTTGCAGCGTGATGTCGGAATCAACCAGAAAGCCGCCGGTTTCCGGTGCTTCACGCGGATCAAGCACGACCACGTCGGATGACACCGATACGCTTTGATCCAGACGTTCAAGATCGATTTTTGCGGTCGGAACGATCACGGTACCGGTCATTTTCAACAGGCCGTTCTGATACACGAGCTTCAGGTCCGGACTCATGTCGGCCCGCAAATCCGGCGTATTCGACACTGTAATATTTTCACCCTTCAGCGTTAATTGCAGCGGACTGTTTTTATCGGCCAGATCCAGCGAGCCATTCAGTTGCAATTGCCCTTTGCCGGAACTTAAAACACCGTTCAAGCTCGCCATGCCATTCGGTTCGCCGCGCAAACTGACATCACCGGCAGTAATTTTTATGCCGAGTGCCGGCAGCTCGGACGAAAACTGGTTCAGATGCGCTTCGCCACTGATATCGGGCACGCTGCGATTTCCACTCAATAACAGTTGTCCGGTCAGGCGGCCTTTCGGATCGGCAAGATCGGGCGACATCAATTCAAGCCAGGTTAGTTTATGGACGTCGAGACTGAGCTTGCCCTTGAGCGGCGCCGACGCATTGAAACCGGTTTGCAATTCGCCGCTGATCGAACCCTGCTCCGGCAGCAGGGCATTCAATCGCATGCCGATTTGCTCGCCTTGCAATTTCAGATTGAATGTCAAATTGCTGTAGCTCACCACGTCGCGTGTGGCATCGGTATTCAGGCGCAAGCCGCCCGCGTCGGATTGAAGGCCGACATCGCCATTCCATGCGCCGGTTTTCGTGCGGACAAAATCACCGGCAAGATTCACTACACCAAACGGACGGTAGTTTTGATCCGGCATGCTTTCGCTAAGCCAGGGATCCAGCAGCGACAAGGGTAATTCGCGACCTTCAACATGGCCGGCATTGCCATTCGCATTCGCGCAAAGTTGTGCGCTGCTGCCGGTACGCAGGCAGGTTTTATCGAGCCGGATGCTGCCACCGGCAAACTGGTAATTCGCCGGTGCCTGCAAGGTCCAGGCTTCACCGAGACGCGGCGCGAATTGCAGGGATTGCAATCGGCCTTTCCAGTTTTGATTTGCACCGGCAGCGCTGATATCGAGTTTTATTTTTCCGTAATCAAAAGCCGCATCGGCTTGTGCACGCAGATCATGCATATTGCCGCTGATTTGCGCATCGAATTGCTGAAGCGCCTGTCCGCTGATATTGATGGCGCTCGCACTGACATGCATCTGGCCATTCTTGCCACTACCGGGCAACTCGCCTTGTGCGTCAAGTTTGCCGACGCTGTCGGTGCCCCAGCGTAATTCACTGCCGCGCAAATTGGCCTTGTAGTTCGGCGCCTGACTGGGACCATTGACCAGCAGGGTGCCGCTGATTTGCCCGCCGCCCTCCGGTGAGATGTCCGACAGATTCAATGGCGAAAAGTCGGCCGCAATATCATAACGCTCGCCAAAACGACCGGCCGCTTTTACGTGGCTGGCGCCGATGCCGAGCGCCAGTTTTCCGTCACCATTTTTTCCATTCCAGCGCGCCTCCGCATCGCCTGCCAATGCACGATCACGCAGGCGACCGGAAATGTTTTTCAGCTTTACTTCACCTGCCCAGAGTTCATCCGCGTTCTGTTGTGCTTTCGCATCCATCACGCCATTGACCGCGCCGGGGAAATCCGGAAAAAAATAGGCCGGGTTGAATTGGTTCAAGCGCGCCTGCAATTCAAGGCCAAGGTTCGGCTCCCAGAATAACTTTCCCTGCCCCTGCAGTTTTCCAGTCGGCGTAACCGCACTCAAATCATCGAGCAATAATTTTTTTTCATCACCACGTCCAGCGAGTTTGACGACCGCCTTGTCCTTGCCGCGCAGCAAGACCGCGTCGCCATTGAGAGTCCAGGCTGATAATTTGCCGACCACTTTCATCTGCGCGCTGCCATTCACTGCCATGTTGCCGCTGTCTTTGCTTTCGGGCAGCAGAATCAATTGTTTCGAGCTGACAAGAAGATCAAAGACCGGATCCTTGTCGATAAATTCGGCTTTTCCCTCAAGCCGCACAAGACCGGCATCGACCCGGATCAGTACTGGCTTCAATGTCAGCACGCCTGCTTCAATCGAAACTTGCGAAGGCTCGATCAGCACGGTTTGTTCGCCGCGTTTTACATTGCCGCTGAACCTGGCATCGCCATCCACGCCGGTACCTTTAATCGAAAAGGCCCAGGGCTGATCCGACGCAAGACCAAACTGCTCGAACAATAATTGTTCACTACCGGCATTGAATGACCAATGCGGCTGGCTGCTGCCGTCAAGCAAACGCAAATCAATCGTCAGCGGGCCGGGCGCGGCACCGTTGATTTTCAAACTGAAATTGTCGATATCACCCTTGGCGTTCAATGACAGTTCTGCCGGCGCGGTGCCTTTTTCGGTCATTGCGATAAAACTGCCTGCGAGATTCGTGCGGTATTTTTCGCGTGGCAAATACTCGCCTTTCAAATCGAGATTGCCGCGATCGCTCTTGATTTGCAGTTTCGGCAAATCGACCAACCCCTTTGCCAGGGTTACTTCGGCTTGCGCGTTGTAAACCAATACCAGATTTTGCTTGCTGTCCCGTATTTGCAATTGCCTGATCTGCAAATCCGCCACCGCAATCGTCATAGGCAAATCAATCGCCGGTAAAAATTCCGGCCAGCGCGGTAACTCGAAAGGTTCGTCGTCGCTGGGCAAGACAAGAACCGCGTTATCTATCTTGAGCGTTTCGATATCCAGCCGTTTCGACAAGAGCGGCCACAGGGCATTTTTCAGGCTGGCTTTTTGTGCGGTAAATACATATTTCGTATCGGCGTAGCGCAGATCGCTGATCGTCAGGCCGTTCCACATGCTGCCTTCCAGCTTGGACCAGGTCAGCGAACTGCCTTCCGGCAATTGCGCCGCGATGCGCGCCATCAGGAAATCGCGACCGCCATCGCTGCGCAGAGCCCAGAGACCGAGCAGGCTCAACAACACGCCGCCGACCAAAGCCATAATCAACAAGAGACGGATAATGCGGCGCGTCATTGCAGGTCGGGCCCGAGACTGATGTGCAAACGGAAATTCTGGTCCGGTTCGTTCAGGCCATGCGCAATATCGATGCGAATCGGACCCACCGGCGAGCGCCAGCGCAAGCCAAGGCCGACGCCGACATTGGCATTGAATTGCTCATCGAAGGCGTCGCCGGCGTCGACGAAAGCGGCCGCGCCCCAGGTGGGCGTGAACATATGTTCGAATTCGACGCTGGCCACGGCAATATGCTTGCCGCCGACAATCGTGGCGATGCCTTCCCCCAATTCGCGATAACCATAACCGCGCACGCTGTGATCGCCGCCGGCATAAAATCTTTGCGATGGTGGAAACTGGTCGAAATCACTGGTGAAGGTGGTTCCCAATTCCCCGCGCAACAACAGGCGGTTACTGAAACCGATACTGTGGATGTAGCGTGCCTCGCTGCGTAGCTGAACGAAATCGATATCGGATCCGATGGCCGTCGAACCGACACGGGTTTCGATGAAAAAACGGTAGCCCTTCTGTGGCGAATTGATGTCGTCGAATTTTTTCCGTTCTGCCGAGAATACCGGCGCCACGATCGTGCTGTAATCGTGGAAGTTGGTGACCAGATCGTCGTAGCGTTCGCGCTTGTATTCCAGTCCGGCGTTAAGATCCCAACCACGCCAGCGGCCATTGCGGCTCATCGCCAACTCGGTGTACTGCGTGGTGATCTCGTTGATCTGCTCTTCGCGAATCGAAGTGCGGAACGTGTACCAACCTTCGATTTTGGAAAATGCCGGTATGCGGTACTGGGCCGTGAAATCACTTTTTTCCTGTGCAACATTCAAGGCAACGAAAAGCTTGTGGCCTTTGCGATTGACCCAGCGTCGTTCCATGCTGCTTGCGAAACCCGCTCCGCTATCGGTGCCGTATCGCAAACCCAGCGAATAGATACTGCGCTTGGCCGGCGTCAGGCTGACCTGTATCGGCACCACGCCATTGCTGGCCTGGTCGGGCAAAGGCTGTACATTGATCGCGGCAAAATAATCGAGATCGGCCAGTGTTTTCTGCAACGCGAATAATTCGGTTTGATCAAACAACTGCCCGGGCTCCCAGGGCACCAGTTTTTCCATCAGGCTATTGTCGAACTGGTGGCCTTCAAAACGGACGTCGCCAAATTTGTAACGGGAGCCGCTAGTCCAATCGAGTGCAATATCGGCTGCATGCTCAGCGCGCGTCACTTCCACCGTGTGCGTGTTCAAGTCGGCATCGAAATAACCGCGTTCATTCAATGCACGACTGATATTGATTTTGCTGGTTTCATAATCGCCATGATGGAATACAAAACCCTGTTTCGGCAGGAAAGCATCGACCTGGCTGGTCACGACCGGATCCTTACCGGCCTCGCCGTTTACATTCAATGACAGTTTTCGAACCTGTACCGGCTCGCCCAACACCACCGTGAACTGAACGCTCACATCTTCGCCATTGCGAATGACTTTGGACTCGACAGCCGCATCGTAGTAGCCGAAGGCTTCAAGCCCGCGCCGCACTTCGCGCGGTGCCAAGCGCATCAGATAATCCAGACGGTTTTCGCTGATTACGGTATCGGCTTCGAGCTGGGTGTCGGTCAGCGAGAGTTCGCTGCGCACATTCAGGATCTGCGCTTCGTTCAGCCCGGCAAATTCGATCGACTTTACCTGCAGGGCTTCCGCTCGCGCAGCGAGCAGAAACAGGACAGCAGCGAGTGCGGAGAAACCTGGGGGTCGGCGGGTCATAGGCTTACTATAACCAGCCGAATGTGAATATTCAGCCTAAACGACCAGAGCCGCAATTTCGGCGACGCTGGCAAAACGATCCGCGACCGTTTTCAGCAAGGCAAGGCGATTGTCGCGCACGGCGGCGGCGTCGACGTTCACCATCACGCTGTCGAAGAAAGCATCTACCTGCGGACGCAGTGTCGCCAGTCGCGAAAGCACTGCCACATAATCGCGCGAAGCCAATGCCGTGTCGGTATCGCTTAAAGCCGAACTGATCGCGGCATACAAATCTTTTTCACCTTGTTCCTGTAACAGATCAGGATTCACGTTATCCGGAATATTGCCTTCGACCTTACGCAGGATATTGCGAATGCGCTTGTTGGCGGCAGCAAGCGCCGGCGCTTCTGGTAGTTGCGCGAATTCGCGGACGGCTTTTAGGCGTTTGTCGAAGTCGGGTAACGACACATGTTCTATGGCATTTACTGCATCAAACTGAGCATTGGTGAAGCCAAGTTCGTTAAAATAATTTCGAAGCCGTTCAATTACAAAATCAAATTGCTCTTGAATTTCCAGACCATTGTCATCATTGGCTGATTTTATTGGCTGCAGTCGAATCGCGTCTTCTAGCAAACCGGAAAGCGAAACTTCAAAATTCGCTTCCAGCAAGGTCCTAGCCAATCCCAGCGCATTACGACGCAATGCAAACGCATCTTTATTACCCGTCGGTTTCAAACCCGCTGCAAAACCGCCCGCCAAAGTGTCCAGCCGTTCCGCAATCGCCAGCACTTGTCCGAGTTTCGACGGCGCGATCGCATCACCGGCGAAACGCGGTTGATAGGCTTCATCGATTGCGTTGGCGACTGCTTCCGGCTCACCTGCAGCTTTTGCGTAATAGCGGCCTGCAATACCTTGCAGTTCGGGAAACTCGCCAACCATGCGGCTCTGCAAATCGGCTTTGCACAACTCTGCGGCGCGGCGTGCCTGAACCGGATCGGCTCCGACTTCTTTGGCAATCGCTTCCGCCAAGGCAGCAATGCGGTTGGTCTTGTCGGCATAGGTGCCGAGTTTTTGCTGGTAAGTGACGGTGGTCAAACCTTCCGCCATCGAACTCAGGCCCTGTTTCAAATCTTCATCGTAGAAAAATTTCGCATCGGAAAAACGCGGGCGGATCACACGTTCATAACCCTTGCGAACTTGCTCGACATCCTTGCTTTCGATGTTGGCGATGCCAATGAATTGTTCCGACAATTTTCCGTTCGCGTCTAGCACCGGGAAAAACTTCTGGTTGCTTTCCATCGTGGTGATCAGGGCTTCCTGCGGTACCGCGAGAAATTCTTTCTCGAACGAGCACAGAACCGGCGAAGGCCATTCGACCAGGCAATTCACTTCGTTCAACAGATTTTCATCGATGCGCGCGCTGCCACCAGTTTGCTTGGCGGTGGTTTCAATTTGTTCGCGGATACGGTCACGACGCTCGTCGGCATTGACCAGAACGAACGCATCGCGCAAGGCATCAACATAATGGTGCGGTGAGCTGATCCAGACCGGTTTGTTGTGATGGAAGCGATGGCCGCGGCTCATGCGATCGGATTTCAAGCCCATCACTTCGCCATCAATCACGTCATTGCCCATCAACATCACCAACCAATGCACCGGACGGATGAATTTGGTTTCGCGACTACCCCAGCGCATCGGTTTCGGAATCGGCAATGCCGCCAAGGATTCGCTCACGATCTCGGCAATCAATGTGCTTGTGATCGCACCGGGTTTTTCACTGCGGGCGACAAAACGTTCGCCTTTCTGATCCGTGGTTTTTTCCAGCTGCTCGACGCTTAAGCCATTCTTGCTCGCGAAACCGAGCAGGGCAGGTGTCGGCTGGCCTTCGGCATTCAAACCGATATTCAAATACGGACCCAGCACTTCGGATTTCTGCGAAGCCTGTTCGGTGCCGACTTCGGCAAACAGCGCAGCAAGACGACGCGGCGAATACAAAGCCTTCGCATTGTTCTTGTTGAACGCGATACCGCGCTTTTCAAAACCGTTGGCAATACCATCGAAGAAAGCCTGCGCCAATTCCGGCAAGGCTTTTGGCGGCAATTCTTCGGTGCCGAGTTCGATCAAGAGAGGAAGCATGCTCATTACGCGACCTCCTTCTTCAGATTCGGGAAGCCGAGTTTTTCGCGTTGCGCAAAATACGCTTCGGCCACCGCTTTCGACAAATTACGTACTCGCAAAATATAGCGTTGGCGTTCGGTCACCGAAATCGCACGACGGGCATCGAGCAGATTGAAACTATGCGAGGCTTTCGCGACTTGGTCGTAAGCCGGCAAAGGCAGACCCAGTTCAACGCATTTCATCGCCTCTTTTTCGCAGGCATCGAAGCGATGGAATAATTCCTCGACATCGGCGTGTTCGAAGTTGTATGCGCTTTGTTCGACTTCATTCTGGTGATACACATCGCGGTAATAGACTGGACCTTGCGGGCCGACGGTCCAGACCAGATCAAATACGTTATCGACGTTTTGCAGATACATGCATAAACGTTCGAGCCCGTAAGTAATTTCGCCAGTCACCGGTTTGCATTCAAGGCCGCCGGCCTGCTGGAAATAGGTGAACTGGGTGATTTCCATGCCGTTCAACCAGACTTCCCAACCCAGACCCCAGGCACCGAGCGTCGGTGATTCCCAGTTGTCTTCGACAAAGCGCAAATCGTGAATCAAGGGATCAACACCGAGCGCTTTGAGCGAGTCGAGATACAAATCCAGAATATTGTCGGGATTCGGTTTCATCACCACTTGGTATTGGTAATAACGCTGCAGGCGATTCGGGTTCTCGCCATAACGGCCATCAGTCGGGCGGCGGCAGGGCTGCACGTAGGCGGCATTCCATGGCTCGGGACCTAATGCCCGCAAAAAAGTGGCGGGGTGAAAGGTGCCGGCACCGACTTCCAGATCGAGCGGTTGAATCAGCACGCAGCCTTGTTCAGCCCAGAAATGGTTCAGTTTAAGGATCAGTTCTTGAAATGTCGGAGCGGCCATAAAGCGAATCATCAACGGAAAGCCGGTATTATAGGCTGATACGCCGTTTAGAGCTTGAGTCCATGAAACCTTTTTTGATTATCGAAACCGGCAAGCCGGTCCCTACTTTGAAACGCCAGGGCGGCTTTCCCGACTGGATTCGGGTCGCTTCCGGCCTGCATGTGCGTGACGTAAAAGTCTGCAATGTCGAAGCCGGTGAAAAATTACCGGATGCCAAGGGCTTCACCGGCGTGCTGGTAACCGGTTCCGGCTCGATGGTGACCGAACGCCATGACTGGAGCGAACGCAGCGCCGAATGGCTGAATGATGCGGCCCACAAGGGTCAATCCATCTTCGGCATTTGCTACGGCCATCAACTGCTCGCGCAAACATTGGGCGGCAGTGTCGATTACAACCCGAGAGGTCGCGAGATGGGCACCATCTCGATCAAGCTGCATCCGCATGCGAAGGACGATGCACTGTTTGCCTCCCTGCCAGAAGAGATCGATGCACACTCGACACATCAGCAAACCGTATTGACTGCACCGAGCGATGCGACCGTGCTGGCCTATTCCGATAAAGACGATTGCCAGGCGTTCCGCTGGAAAGACAATGTCTGGGGCGTGCAATTCCATCCGGAATTTTCGACCGAGCACATGCGCGAATATATCCATGTGCGTCGCATGGCATTGATTCAGGAAGGCAGCGAACCCAAGGCGATGCGCAAGGCCGTGAGCGCCGCGCCGGATGCAAGACGCGTGCTGAGAAATTTTGTTTTGCATGCGCAATCACGCGCTTAAGGGGAATAGCATGTCGGCACGCAGCGTAAGAATTGAGTCGATGTTTGGCTGGGTGATGGAAAGCATCAAGCTGGTAAAGAAAAATTTTCGCAGCTTCGTGTCTGCCAGCCTGGTCACCATCGTCATTGCGATCCTGGTCTGTCTGCCGATGTGGTTTGTGATGATGGGCAATATGATGGCCACCATGAAAAGCCAGGGGATGTCCGGCAACGCGATGCCCATGGCCGGCATGCCTATGGCCGGCGGCGATATGACGATGTTTTTCATCGTCTACGCCATCACGATTGTTGTCAGTTTGCTGATGTTCCCGCCGATTCTTATTGGCTGGTTCAAGCTTTGCCAGAATGCCGACAAGGGCATTGCCACGAGCGGTTTTGATATTCTGAAGCCCTATAAGGACATGCCGCTCTGGCTTCGCGGCCTCGGTTTTTCCCTGCTCGGCTTTCTGGTTTATCTATTGGTGTTCGGCCTATTTGCACTCGCATTCAGCGGCCCGATCATGGACTTCATGCACCAGATGGAAGCGCAACAGATGGCGATACTCAGCGGTGCCGAACCGGCGCCACCGAGCTTTCCATTCGCCCTGTTCATCGCCTACTTCGGCTTCATTGGCGTGGCCATGTTTCTACAGCTTGTTTACATGGTCGGCTTTACCGAAATTTCGCTGCGTTCTACATCCGCAATCGACGCCATGAAAATCGCCGCCGCCAGCGTTTTCAAGAACGGGCTGAAACTGATCCTGTTCCTGGTCTGCGTGATTTTCATTTTTTATATCGCATTCTTCATTGTCGGCATGATACTGGGCGTTATCGCCGTGCTTCTGACATTCATACATCCGGCTCTCGGAATGGTCGCGATGTTCCTGCTGTTCATGCCCTTGATGCTGATCCTGTATCCGCTGATGTTCAGCGGCCACTATTTCATGTGGAAAGGCATGCTGGGCGACGACACGACAACGGCGCCTGAAATACCGCCTTCGTCATTGCCCGTCTAATTCGATGCGTCCGGCTTGCCGGACGTTTTTTCCATGGCTATTCGCCAACTCAGAACCAGCAATCCCTCTATGTCCCATCGAAAAATTCCCGCCCTTCGCGGCCTGCTCTGGTGTCTGGAAGCAGCACGTCAACTGAAAGTAGCGCCACAGCCGATATTTTCCATGGCGATCTGGCTGAGCCTCGGCATGCTGCTACCGGGACTGAATTTTTTCATGTTGATATTGATTACGGTCTTTTATGGCGGTGCTATTTCCGCCTTGCATAAAAAAGCCCAGGGAGCGCAGGCGGGCCTCGGCGATTTTTTCAATGGCTTCAAATCACTGCCGCGCTTTCTCAGCCTTTTCATGACGGGCCTGCCGACCATTCTGTTTGCGATTTTTTCCAGCTCGGTTCTGGTCCAGGCACTTGGCCCCGACGTGGCGCAAACGCTGGCACAGCCCGGTCAAACACCGAGCCCGGAACTGATAGAAAAGATTGCCCCCGTTCTTCTCGGCGCCATCCTCAAACTACTGCCTGCGGCCATCGTGGTGGGCTGGATTGTATTTCTTGCCGTGCCCCGTTCGATTCTCGATGGACGACTTGGTTTTCTGGCCCTTTGGGATGCACTGCGGGCGATCATGGGCAATATCGGCGCATTGTGTCTCTTCAGTCTGGGTATGTTGTTGACCGTCATTGCCGCGAGTTTCCTGCTCGCTATTCCGATGGCATTGATCGGCAATGCCGGCGCACTGGCTCCGCTATTGCAGACTTTTGTACTGGTCTTTATAAGCACACTGGCCTGGGCCTGGTATTTGAATGCGATGTATATCGCATGGCGCGATATTTTCATGACCGATACCGGCATTGCGGTATCCGAACCCGAGAATGCCGACAAGGCTCAGATTGAAATTTGATAGTCCGGAAGCAGGAACGGTAAATCGCAAGATCCGGATAACAGATTCAATGCGTGGCGCGCTGAATCAAATGGCGGATATCTGTTGCATCATCAGCCACATCATCAATACCATCAGCAGACAGGCGCCAATAAAAGCCAAGGCGTGCAGGAAGATGATCGCCCAGCCCCAAAGCGGCATGCCCGGATTTTGCGGGTCGACATTTTCTACCCGGGTAGCGGCGAGATAATCATGCAGGGCGCGTCTTTCCGGTGTCCATGCCGCGAGGGCGTGACCCAGGTTCATCGTGATCCACGATAGGGAAGCGGCAAAGAAACGCGCGATCGATTGTGGCAATCCGATGCGCTGCCCGTGGATATCAGTCACCTTGATTCCGAGTAGACGTTTTCCAAGCGTCGCCTGCTGCGGCGAAGATTCCATCACGGAAAAATAAATACCCGCCAGCACCAGATAGGCGACGGTTGAGAAAATCAGGGCCGGCAAGATCACTGCCTGCAGGGTTTGCATGATCGCGAGAAGATCCGGCGTTTCACCGCTTGCCTGGGCCGCCTGCAATGTAGCGAGAATTTCCTTCAGTGAACCGAGCTCGGATTGGCCGCGAAACGCGAAGAACAGGCTCGACAGAATTTCGACGATCACATAAAGAATGGCGATATCGATGAAGTAGGCAACGTAGCGCTTCCAGAAACCGGCCGGCGAAGGCGTGTAACTCATGAGCGTGCGGTCAGATCTATCTTGCGGTTCTTTACCACGAACCGCGCTGCCAGAATGCCGATTTCATACAGCAGGCACATGGGTATTGCAAGCATCAACTGCGACAAGCCATCCGGTGGCGTAATGATGGCCGCGATAATGAAGATGGCGACAATGACGTAGCCACGCCATTCACTTAATTGCGCCGGTTTTACCCAGCCGAGCAGCACGGCAATGATCACGGCAACCGGCACTTCAAAACTGATGCCGCCAGCCAGAAACATGATCAGAACGAAATCCAGATACTCGCCGATGTCGGGCATCATCGTGACGCCCTCTGGCGTGATGCTGAACAGGTAACCGAACATCACCGGCAGCAAACCGAAATAGGTGAAGGTGCAGCCGGCGTAAAACAGTAGTGTCGCCACTACCAGCAGCGGGCGCGCCATGCGTTTTTCATTTTTGTACAAGCCCGGTGCCACAAAGGCCCAAAGCTGATACAGCATCATCGGCATCGCGATCATTAACGCGGCAAAAAACGCACACTTCAGCGGAACGGTAAATGCGCCCAAAGGCGCGGTTGCGATTAATTGCCCGCCCTGCAAATCATCCAGCAAGGGCTTGGCCAGCAAGGAGTAGATATCGTTGGCAAACGGCACCAATACCACGAATACCAGGGCCAATGTCATGAGAGCTTTTACCAGGCGCGAGCGGAGCTCGAGCAAGTGACTCATCAGGCTTTCTTCGGCGGGCTTGGGATCACTCATGGTTGCCGTGCATTTTCCGGATCATGCGCGGTATCGGCATCGTTTGCCTTGGCATCGGATTGAGCTGCCAAATCGGCATCGAGTGCCTGCAGATCGTTTTTCAGACTTTCTTTTTGCGTATTGATGGTCTGCTGGATATCGCTGTCAATCGCTTGCATTTCCTGCTGCAAACTTTGCTGATGTGCGTTCAGCGTTTGCTGAAGATCGGCCATCGATGCTTTCAAACTGCTTTTCAGTTCTTCATCGGCCATTTCACTTTCAAGCTCGGCTTTCACGGTGTACCACTGCGCCCGGGCCTTGCGTACCCAGAATCCGGCGAGGCGTGCTGCTTTCGGCAAACGCTCGGGCCCCAGTACCACCAGGGCCACGATGGCAACAATCAGAATTTCACTCAGGCCAATATCAAACATGGCGGATGGCCTGTTTATCAGTCATTTGCTTTCGGATTTATCTTTGGGACTCAGGCTTTCGGGGCCTGGTCCTGGTCTTTTTCGTTGCCGAGTTTTTCGGCATCTTCATTGCCGTCTTTCAGGCCTTTTTTGAAATTACCGACGGCACCGCCCAGATCCTTGCCGATGTTGGCGAGTTTCTTCGTGCCGAATACCAAAATAACGATCACCAAGATGATCAGCAATTCTTTCCAACCTAACATGACGGTTCTCCTGTGCGATGGCTAAGAATAACTTATTTGGAGGTCTCGGCGGCTTTCGCGGTGCTTTCTTCAAGCTTGTCGCGGAAGCTGACGACGGCATCGGAAGCCTTGTCGGCACGGCCTTCGAGAATCATGCGCGAAGTCGCATCTCGGCCATAAACGGCGGCATTGGCTTTCTTGTCGATCTGCATGACGGCGCCATCGAGCGAAATTCCGGCAAACAGGCCACGGGCGCGGGAATAACTGTAAATTTCGGCTTTTAGTTGTTCGTCGGTGGACGCCTGCGCGCTGCGACCTACCGGGCCAGCGGCCACACTGGCGTCGCCGCCGAGGGTGAATTTGCCATTGACGATGGAGTCAACGCCGCGGGCATTGCGGAACACCAGGATCACGTCGGCGGATTGGATGCCGGCCTGGAAGCCGATGCTGCCGCCGGTTAATACGATAAAGCTGGGATTCGACCAGGTGCCATCACTGCCGCGCACCGCAATCAGGCCCTTGCCACGTCGGCCACCGACCACGAAACCAGCCTTGACTACATCCGGGATAACGGCGATAGCCTGGGCTTCGTTGAGCAATTTTCCGGGGATGGACTCCTCGGGAATTTTCAGGATTTCGCTAAGGACCCGGCTGGCGTCATTGGCGCGGTCGTCTTCTTTTTGACCCGCGAAGGCAGAGAGCGGAAACAGCAAGAGTAATGACAACAGCAGGGCGAAATGGCGGCGCATAGGCTTCTCCTTGGAATTTTGGCAATTATGGCGCAAACGAATGAATAAGGGATGAGTTCATCTTCATCCGTCGGATGTTATTTTGTGCCCTGTTAACAAGGATAGTTCCATGAGCCCACGCTTTTTCAACCCCGTTGCCTCCGACAAACAACGTACTACCGTACTGTTGATCAATCTGGGAACACCCGATGCACCGACTGCCAGCGCCGTGCGGCGTTATCTTGCGGAATTCCTGCACGATTACCGCGTAGTCGATCTGACACGCTGGCTGTGGTGCGCCATTCTGCATTTCGTGATCCTGCCGATTCGTTCCGGCATCGTCGCGAAAAAATATGCCGGTGTTTGGCGCGAAGATGGCTCTCCCTTGCTGGCATTGAGCAAAAAACTGCGGGATGCGGTACAGGCGCAATGCTCCGACTACGATGTGCGTCTGGCGATGCGCTACGGCAATCCATCGGTGGCTTCGGTGTTGCGCGAAGCGCAGGCTGACGGCATGCGGCGCTTGCTCGTATTGCCCCTGTATCCGCAATACTCGGCCAGTACGACGGCATCCAGCCACGATGCGGTCATGAAAGAATTGCAACGCTGGCGCGTGATGCCGGAGCTGCGCTTGATCAATGATTATCATGATAATGGCGAATGGCTGGACGCGATTGAAGCCAGCATCGAGAACCATTGGGACCTGCATGCGCGCGCGGAGAAAATCCTGTTTTCATTCCACGGGTTGCCGCAACGCTTTATCCGCGATGGCGATCCCTATGCAGCACAGTGCGAAGCCAGTGCAAAGGCAATTGCCGCACGCCTTGGATTAAGCGACACGGAATGGCTGCTGACGTATCAATCCCGTTTTGGCCGCGAGCCATGGCTGGAACCTGCCACCGATAAAACACTGGAGTCCCTGGCAAAACAGGGAGTCAAAACCGTCGATATTATCTGTCCTGGCTTTGCGGTGGACTGCCTGGAAACGCTGGAAGAAATCAAGGTGGAAAACCAGGAACTTTTCCACAAAGCCGGTGGCGAAAAACTCCGGTACATTGCGGCCCTGAATGAATCGCCCGGTCATGCCTGCGCCTTGGCGCATTTGATTAAACGCCATTGCCAGGGATGGGGTCACTGATGCAGGAAATTTCAATTAATACGGCACGCGGGAAAATGACGGCGCTGCAAAGCGGCAATCCCGATGGCGAAAAAATCCTGTGCCTGCATGGCTGGCTCGACAATGCCGCCAGCTTTGTTCCGTTGATGCCGCTGCTGGATAAATACCATGTCGTCGCCGTGGATTTTGCCGGACACGGTGGCTCGCAGCATCGTTTGCCGGGCTATGACTATGTGTTCGTCGACTGGATTCACGATGTGCTGGACGCAATGGATTCGCTGGACTGGCAACAGGCATATTTACTTGGCCATTCCATGGGTGGCGCGATTGCCACGATTGTTGCGGCCTCGGCGCCGGAACGCATCAACAAACTTTTATTGATCGAGGCGCTCGGCCCCATCTCGGGCAAAGCCGAAGAGGCCGGACAAAGATTGCGGCAGGCCGTGGCGGCAAGGCGTTACATCGCTGCCGATAAAGCCGCCCGGGTTATTCCGGATCTTGAGACGGCAGTCAATGCACGACTCGCTGCCAGCAATATGACGCGCGACGCGGCCAGAATGATCGTGCGCAGAAATCTGCAGGAAGTTGAAAACGGTTTTATCTGGCGCAGCGACCCACGCATGATGTTGCCGACGCATGTTCGCACCGACGAGAGCTTCATTCGCAGCTGGATTCGTGCAATCGAAGCGCAGACTCTTGTCATCGCAGCCGATCCGGCGCCGGTTTACTTTACGCCGGAGCAGCGCAGTGCACGTCTTGCCGAATTGAAAGATGGTCGTGTTGCCGTCATTCCCGGCGGACATCATCTGCATATGGAAAAAGCGGATGAAGTGGGAAAAGTGATTCTGGATTTTTTGGCAGAATGATTCGTGGTCGC
>Ga0116178_10000286_pt1 | contig 45868 bp, 61 predicted proteins | sample AD_STIC12_MetaG_FD_89880 | JGI IMG/M metagenome (GOLD analysis project Ga0116178, IMG submission 89880) | Active sludge microbial communities of municipal wastewater-treating anaerobic digesters from USA - AD_STIC12_MetaG | ecosystem: Engineered > Bioreactor > Anaerobic > Digestate | place: USA...
CTCGAAACGCATCTTCAGCCCCAACGAAACGTATCTCGAAGCGTTCGCCAGTCGGCAATGAAGCAATATCCCGGCGAAACGGCGGCTGCAACCACCAGATTTCCCTTGCCAAGTCACGCAAAGATTTCTCGTCCCAAGTTTGCTTGAGCCATTCCAAGCGCAACTCGGTGCCCTGTTCGAATGGTGGTGGATCGGTGCGAATTTCATAGACGACGGTTGCCGAAGTCAAATCGCCGGATACGACAGCCTCGTCCCAGTCCACATAGGCCCAAATCCAGGTTCCATTTCCTGATTTCGGTACAGTCTTCAATTCCAACCGATGCGCCAGGAATTGTACCGAGAGTCGCCCGACTCCTTTCGAACCGGTCATTTGCCGGCCGAAATAAGGCGAAACGCGCTTACCGGCTTTGTGAGTCGTCCCCACACGCATCCAGAAATCACGGAAATCATCGAAAGTCATACCATGGCCATCGTCACGCACGATGATCTCGCCTTTTGCCTCTACCTCTCCTCCTACTGGCTTCTCTGGTTCGAAGATGATCTCCGAAAAAGTTGCATCAGCATCGTAAGCATTCTTTACCAGTTCCGCTACTGCTGTCGAGGGTTTCCCAACCAGTCGTTCACCCAATTCCTTGAGCAATTGCGCATCTACCGAAAAATTGATGGTCGATTGGATCATGATTCCATACCTCGTCGATGCAACCAACCACGATATTCCAAAACATGCAAGCGAATGCTCTTAGCAATCATACGCGCCAATGCCACCGGGACAGCATTGCCAATCATTCGAGCAAGATTGGTAATGGAGGGCTTCTCGATATCGGGATCGAAGAACTCATAATTAAGGGGAAATGTCTGCAATAGAGCGGCTTCACGCATCGAGATGGCGCGATCCTGCTCCGGATGGCCAAAACGCCCATTGCCAAAACCATAGCACTGCGTCGTGATGGTTGGCGCAGGTTCACGCCAAGCCATACGTCCGTAAACGTTCCTATAAGTCTTGCCTGATTGCTTCGTATGACAGGTTGCCAGTAATTCATCAGGCCAATCATGCCAGGTACCGCCAGGCTTCGATGCCATGATACGCTTCCGATTGAGTGTAGAAAGTCCCATCGTCCTGTGCAATGGATCGCTTTCACTCACCTCCCCTGCCACAATCGGCTCTAAATCGCCGATAGCATCCGCGACAGTTCGATAGTTACCAGGGCAACGGCTAGGGCGCAAAAATTCGACAGGACCGAGCAAAGAAGCTATCAGAATCAAACGATAACGATGTTGCGGAACACCGTAGTCTGGCGCATAAATGCGTGGTTGGAATTCGATGTAGTAACCCAAGTCATCAAGCACGTCATAGAAATCTCGAAAAACCGAACCACCGTCATACGTATGAAGACGAGGCACGTTCTCCATCGTGACAATTTCAGGACGAATGGCTGTGATCAATCGAGAAAATTCATATAGTAACTGCCAACTCTGGTGTTTTCTTTTCATGCGTGTGTACGACGAGAAAGGTTGGCAAGGCGCACAACCCGCCAAAATTTTCAAAGCTCCTTCTGGATACAAGCGCAGCAAACTATCTGGTTCTATGTCTTCGATCTTAGCGTGGATGAATCTCGCACCAGGATTATTCTTCTCATAGGCGTACTGAAAGGAAGTGTCCGCCTCTACTCCTGCAACGACCTGAAAACCTTCGAGAAGAAAGCCATGCGTCAAGCCGCCTGCTCCGGCGAACAGGTCTATTACGGCACAATCGTTCGTTCTCTTCTCGACCATTTTCTCTCGGCCTTGACATATATGTTCACGACTACATAGCTACACTATTATAGTCCAGAAACGGCTAAATGTCGAAGCCCACGTGATACAAACGATCGGCTTCTCTAACCTCGCCATCGGCATAATCCACCGGCTGCAATGTCAACAATGGAAAATTCACGGCTAACTTCCGCAAACTCTCCATCGCTCCATCCACCGGTTCGTCGGACCAGCGGGCAAACATCCGCAGTGCGCGCGGATTGATCTGGATGATCCCCGCCAGCATCCCCGCCACTGACTCGCGGGAGACCGGACGCGCGAATGCGTGAAACGCGCGCCGTCCTACCTGGACGTACACCTGCGGATTGGCGCACGCATTGCGATACCAGTCCGTCTTGCCGCCCCACTCCGCCAGCGCCGTATACGCGCCGGCGGCGGAGTCGTGGCTGTACTCCAGCGGCGTGATCCGGTGCTTGCCTGTCTTTCTGCCGGTCGTGTGCAGCAGCAACACTCGCTTGTCGATGAGCCATCCCAGGCCAAGTTTGTAAATCCAGATCGGCTGTTTGAAAATCACGCGCCAGATTGGTCCCGGTTTGTCATGTGGCGCCAGATGCGTCATCACGACGCGCTCGATCGCCAGATAAATCCGCTGGAATAAACTCATTCCCTGTCTACCGTCTGCTGGCTACCGTCTACCTACCCACGCAGATGCACCGGATACCGGCTGCGCACCCTACCGTCCCCGCGCTTGGCCCAACCAACAGGGAAGCCATCGACGGTGATGAGTACGAACCCCGCCGGGCCGCGATCCGGCCAGAAGCCGCCGCGCAGATAGTTCGCCAGCCGGGGATCGTGTTGCGCCAGGTCGACGACGTCGCGGACGTCCTCGGGGCGCAGCGCCATCGCCAACGCCTGATCGGGCCAGATTTTGTTGTGACGCAGCGAAGCCACCCACCAGCCGGGGCGCAACACGTGCAGCCCCTCCCATAGTTTCGGGTCCATCGGGGTCACGTAGAGGTCGTCGGTTTTGGTCAACAGCAAGGCGTCAGGTGATCGCCGGGGAGATTAGCGAGGTGACGGTGGCCGGGGCCGCGATGTTGCGGGTGGATGTTCCCGCGATCTTTGAGGATGGGCAGAAGGTGCTGCCAGAATATACGAAGTTTTATGGGGCATCGGCGTTGTATGGGATTACGCCGACGGATGAGGCCAGTGCCAGGCACGCGGTTGAGCACTTACGCGCCCGGCCTATCAGCACATACGAGATTCCTTTGCGCGTGTTACCGCAATCTCGGTTGATCAACGATGATGATGATGATGACAGGCCATTTTAGTTGACGGTACAACGCCAGCGGCCATAGTGGGACGGGAAAGGGATTTTTAGCATTGTATTGTACAGGGAGGACATAGACAGATGAGGATTTGACCATTGACGTTGTTAAAGGGGAGTACGTTGCTCGCGTGGCATTGGCCGTGGTCATTGACGTGGCGGTGGGCGTTGTATGTACACTGGCACCGGGGAACGACGTTAGGGTGGCACAAGATGCGGACTCACGTGGGCCGGGGGCTGATGCTGGCATTGAATACGCCGGTGATCGATATACATTTTCAGTCACAGCCGAATATGCGGCGGGATACGGATTTGTGGCGAGTCAATAGGGACGAGGCATATCGCAATTATGCGCGCGCGTTGGGCAGGGATTCGCTAACCGACGAAGAAAAACAGGCGGCTATATTAAATGCGGTGATTGAGAGTGGACAGACATTGTTGGAGAAGGATGTATAATTGAGGTTATAGCTGATCCTGTCCTATTACGAGGCGCGCAATGGGGAAATTGTATTACGGCGATAACCTGGAAATCCTACGTCAGCACATCCACGCTGAGAGCGTAGACCTGATCTACCTCGACCCACCCTTCAACAGCAAGCGTGGCTATAACCTCCTGTTCCGCACGCCAAAAGGCCACGAATCCGACGCGCAGGTTACCGCGTTCGAAGACACCTGGCATTGGGGGCCACAAGCCGAGAAAGAATACGATGAGTTGCTTCACCAGCCCAACACCGACGTTGCCGAAATGATCCAGTCCCTGCGCCGATTCCTCAAAGAAAGCGATGTAATGACGTACCTGGTGATGATGGCCAATCGGCTGTTAGAGCTTTATCGGGTGCTTAAACCAGCAGGGAGCCTTTATCTTCACTGCGATCCTACTGCCAGCCATTACCTAAAGATCGTACTGGACTCCGTGTTCAGCGGCGATAATGTCTTTAGGAATGAGGTTATTTGGCATTATCGAAGATGGCCGGCAAAGCAGAAGAACTTCCAAAGGATGCACGACGTAATTTTGTTTTACTCAAAGACATATCGAGACAACACTTTCAATGTCATGCTAGAGCCATTATCAGTAGGAACCCTGAAAAGATGGAAAGGGAAAAAGAGCCGAGTAGAATATGACGGCGATGTGCGCCTGGTCACAAAAATGACAGACGAGGAATCTGGTGGACGCCCAATGGATGACGTTTGGGATATACCAGTGATCAATTCGCAAGCCGCTGAGCGCCTCGGCTACCCCACCCAAAAGCCCCTTGCTCTCCTGGAGCGCATCATCCAGGCCAGCAGCAACCCCGGCGACCTGGTGCTCGATCCATTCTGCGGCTGCGGCACTGCTGTGCATGCCGCGCAAAAGCTAGGCCGTGAGTGGATCGGCATCGACATCACCCACCTCGCTATCGGCCTGATCGAAAAGCGTATGCACGACGCCTTCCCCGGCCTGACCTTCGACATTGACGGAACACCGAAGGATATCGACGGCGCGCAGGCTCTGGCCGAACGGGACAAATACCAGTTTCAGTGGTGGGCGTGCTCTCTGGTGGGCGCGCAGCCCTACCAGGGCAAGAAAAAAGGCGCTGATAGTGGCATCGATGGCATAATCTACTTCCAGGATGAGAAAGGCCCGGCGAAGAAGATCGTTGTCTCGGTCAAGGGAGGAGAGCACGTTAGCGTCACTATGATCCGAGACTTGCTTGCTGTTGTCGAACGTGAGAAAGCGTCTATCGGCCTCTTCGTCACTCTCGCATCGCCAACGCAACCGATGCTCACCGAGGCTACCAGCGCCGGTTACTACAAATCTGAGTTACTGGGTGCATTCCCTAAACTCCAAATCCTGACCATTGCAGGCCTGCTCTCGGGTGCTGAATCTCCCCGCTATCCTGATCTTTCACGCGGTGCTGTGAGCTTCAAAAAAGCGCCACAAGAGAAACCGGAAGGCGAGCAGCAGCAGCTTTTCTAATATAGAATAGAAACAGTCTGGACCCGGCAAGGTGAGCTTGCCGGGTTTTTTGTTGGGTGGAAATATGACAGAAAATGTCATATATTTGAAGAACTGTCAAGGGGGCTTGGGTATACTAATGCTAGAAGGCTGATGGTTTATGGTAGTCGGCGAAATGTCGATGCTGACCGGATAGGCGTTGAGCGAAGGGGGAGACCACGATGGGTGTGCCAGATCTACAGTTTGATGGAGCGTTGATTTCGGGCGCGGTGGGGTTGCTGACCTCATTGTTGCTGGCGTATGTGCCGGGGTTGAACGCGTGGTGGGAGACGTTCACGCACAAGCGCGAGGCGCTGGCCGGGGTGGGTTTGATTCTGGCGGTCGCTATGGCGGGATTGCACTATGCGGGCGCGATCAATCTGGGCCTGGGGCCATTTGGGTGGCCGGTGATCTGGCAGGTATTGGGCGCGTGGTGGATGTTCGCCGGGGCCGGGCAGTTGGCCTACACGGCGCAGCGGTCTGTTACCAAACAGTGAGTCAGATGGATGGAAAACATCCAGCAGATGATTCTGGAGCAGCTGCGCACGATCACAGCGGAGACGCAGCGCATTCCGCAGATTTTGGCGCAGTTGGCCGCAATCTCGGCGGCGCAGCACCGGCTTGAGCAGCGAGATGAGGAGCAGGCGCAAGCGATTGCGGAGCTGAAGAGCCGCAATCACGAGTTTGTAGCGTCGTTCACGATTCTCTCTGGCGAATTGAAGCAGGTGCAGCGCGACATCGATGGCCTGAAGCAGGAGGTGATGCCGCTCAATATGGCGATCCGCACGATCAACGCGACCAGCTTGCGGGTAGAGAAGCTAGAGGCGGCAGCACTGGGAAAGGACCGACGCGAGCAGTTCGACGCGACGATGAAGGAGCTGGACGACTGGCGGCCGCTGATCAAGGGAGTGCGCTGGTTTTTGTTGATCGCTGGCGGGATTCTGGCGACGGCGATCGTGACGGGAATTCTGTGGGCCGTAGGGCAGAGCGGGGTGTTGGGGCCGTGAGTTTGCACAAGACGCCGTTATTCAAGCGGATCATCAGACTGGCAAAGCGGTTTGCGGGAATTCAGAGTGAATTGACCGGAGCAACCGGAGAGCTCGCGGATATCGCGGAGGCGTATATAGCGGAGCGGAGGTTGTGCATCCGCTGTGGGACGCCGTTAGACGAAGAGCTACGCTGCCCGGCGTGTTTTGAGCGTGAGGGGGCAGGGCAAGCAGAGGTGACGACCGATGAGTGTTGAGCAATTGGTAGCGATAGCGACGCAACTTGCAACGGTAGCTGGCGACATTTCGCAATGCTCAGAGAAATTGGTGAGCTTGGCCGAGAAGCTCTATAACACGGATATGCCAGCGTGGACCGACCTGCGGGCGCAACTGGCGACGAATCCGGCCCCGGATGAACCGTGGTTGAAGGCGCGGGGGATCAAGGATTGGTGGCGGCGAACACCGGAGCAGATCGACGGGATCACGATTCACCATGTGGCGAGCGTGGGGACCCCACAGGCGACGGCGATTTATTGCACCAGGCCGAAGGCGCAGGGAGGCAAGGGGCTGCCGAGGACGCAGTACAACTATTGGATTGATCCAGACGGGACGATCTATTACTGTCTGGATGTGCTGTATGGGCCGTGGCACGACAATTGTGGGCATGAGAATACGCACGTGTCGATAGCGATGAATGGGGCGCTGCATCGCACGCAGCCAACGACGACAGCATTATTGAGCACGGCGCGGCTGGTGGCGTGGTTGATGCGGGAGTACGCGATTTCATTGGAGAATGTCACCGGGCACAACGAGTGGGCGATGCGGTGCCTGGGCCTCAGCAAGAATTTTACACAGTGCCCGGGTTGGACGGTGATGGGGTGGAAGACGAATTTTTATGCGGCGCTGGACGGAATGTTGGAGGAGCGCGCATTGAGCAGCCTGGCATTCGGTGTGCGTGCGCAGGCGATGGTTGAGATCGACGCGGAGGCGCAGCAGGAGTTGGATGCGCTGGGCCGCGGGGAGGACGACGATGGACATTGAATCGGTAGCGGATGGGGCGACGACCACAATCCCCTCAGCCCTTTCCACCATAGCGCCAGAGACAGCGACAAGCATCCCTCCGGTCGCGCCTCATCCGCTGCCGGTCCAGGAGCCGCTGTCCGACGAATTTCAGGCGGCGTTGAATCCGTTAGAAGAGGCGCAGTTGCGCAGTATGGAAGCGCGGCGCGTGTTTGAGGCGACGACGCCGATCGAAGCGTGGATGGACGACTATTTCGACCTGATCGCGGATGGTTGGTCGTGGCGGCAGGCGGTGTATATACTGTGGGCCAGCCAGCCACAACCGCGCACGCCGAAGACGCAATGGGAACTGGCGACACAAATCCTGGGATTGGCGAGCGACCGGGTGATCCGCGATTGGCGGTCTGGCAATCCATTGATCGAGACGCGGATTGCGAAGTTGACGGCCTCGGCGCTAGTGAAGGCCCGGGCGGATGTGTTTGCGGCCTTGATCGCGGCGGCGACGGACCCCAGTTATAAGGGGAACCGGGACCGCCGTTTGTTGTTGGAGATGACGGGTGATTATGTCCCACGGCAGGCGCTGACTATCGGGCGACCGGATACGCGCGCGGCGATCGAGGAAGCGGATACGGAGACGCTGCGGGCGGTGGCGGGGGAAGTGGTAGACGGTAGCCAGTAGACGGTAGACGGGTAGAGATGGCGACGCGGGACGAGTTGCGGGGGGAGGCGAAACGAGAGTTAGCCAGGCGGGAGTTAGCACGGCGGGATTTCTGGGACTTTTGCCGGTACGTGTTGCCGATGTATCCGGTAGCACAGCACCTTAAGGTTTTAGCGAAGCACCTGCAGCAAGTCGAGCGGTATCTGGAGACAGAGGGGCGCGAGGGTGTAGGCCGGTTGATGGTGAATTTGCCGCCCCAGTATTGGAAATCCACGACGGCGACGGTGTTGTTTCCGGCGTGGCTTTTGGGGAAGCACCCGGAGAAGCGCGGGATCGTTACCGGCTATAACGCGAGCCTGGCGGTAGGGTTCTCCAGACGGGCGCGGGATGTGGTCGAGAGCGAGGCCTACCGGCGCATCTTCGGCGATCTGGCTGGGCTGGACAGGGTGATCCAGTTGGACCGGGAGAGCCGCAGCGCGGAAACGTGGGGGCTAGACGGGTTCTTCGGCGGGTTGAGCGCGGCGGGTGTGGGCGGCGGGATTACCGGGAAGACGGCGCACTTTATGATCATCGACGATCCACACAAGGACCGAGCCGACGCGGAGAGCGAGTTGAGCCGGGAGGCGATATGGCAATGGTACGCAAGCGCGGTCTATACCCGGTTGCAGAAAGGCAGCCCGATTATCGTCATCCAGACGCGCTGGCATAGCGACGATCTGAGTGGAAGACTGCTGAAAGCAATGGCGGACAATCCGCTGGCAGACCGTTGGACGGTATTGAGTATGCCAGCGATCGCGCCGGAGATAGAACAGAATGCGCCAGCAGACTGGCGGCAAAATGACGGAATGGCAGAGATGCCGGTGCGCGAGCAGTTGAAGTGGGGAGAGACAGCGTGGACGGAGACGGAGCCAACGCAGGCGGACTGACGGCAGTACAGGTGGACGCGCTGAAGCGCGGGTTTTGGGTAGGCCCTGATCCGCTGGGGCGCGCGCCGGGTGAGGCGCTGTGGCCAGAGCGCCACACGGTCGCCGATCTGGAACGGGTGGCGGCGAATATTGGGCAGTACGAGTTCGCGGCGGTTTACGGACAAGCACCACAGGTGCGGACGGGCACATTAATTCGAGCACACGAGATTATCCCGGTGCGATTGGAGCAGTTGCCGGAGACGCTGCAACTGGCGCGCTATTGGGACCTAGCGGTGAGTGAGCGCCGGGCCGCAGACTGGCTAACGGGGGTGCTCGTGGGCCGGGCAGAGCGCAAATTGTACATCATCCATGTAGCGCGGCTGAAGGGGCCGTGGAGCACGGCGAAGGAGCGGATCATCGAGGTGATGTTGCGGGATCCGGCAGCGGTGCGGCAGGGGGTAGAGATCAGCGGCCAGCAGGGGGGCTATTACCAGGAAATGCGCGACGATCCACGGTTGATGGGAAGGAGCATCGAGGGCGTGAATCCACAGCACGTGGGCAACAAGCAGGTGCGCGCGCAGGTGTGGGCGAGCCGGATCATAGATGGATTGGTACACCTGGTAACAGGCAATGGCTGGAACGTGGATGTGTTTTTGAACGAGTGCGCGCTATTCCCACTGGGGAAGCACGATGATCAGGTGGATGGGGTCAGCGGCGCGGTGCAGATGCTCGGTGAGGCGGTCGTCGAGGAGATGACGAGTGAGGAGCCGGACGCGGATTTCGGTGGATATGGGGAAGCAGTAGACGGTAGACGATAGACGGGTAGAGAAGACTTGCGAGGAGAGGGGATTCCTCCTCGAAGACTCGTCGGAATGACGGCGATGGGAGTTGGGGAGATGCGATGTCAGTATTGGCGCGGATGTGGGGGGCTATGAGTACAGGTTGGAAAGCGGCGCTTAATGCGTGGAGAGGTGATACTGCGGATAGTATCACGACACGCTCTGCACGCTACGAGGTACTGTGGGGGTTCTACCTCAACGATATCTACGATGAGGCGGTGAACGATCTCGCGGCGGTGTACAAGCGCCAGGAGGGGTTATATACGGACATCGTAGGGCTTTACAATCCGGTGGCCCGGCTGGTCGATTTCTATGTGGCAAAGCTGGCCGGGGGCGCGTTGTGGCCGCCGCAGGCTGACAATGTTTTAGTGCGGCGGGGGATGGGTGCATTCCCGTTGATTTGTGACGAGGCGACGCGGGAGGCGATTTGGCGCATCTGGGCGTGGAGCGATTGGCAGACGAAGAAGGGCCTGTGGGTACGGTATACCGCGGCGATGGGGGATAGTGTGTTGCAGGTGACTACGCCTCCTGGCCAGGTACGGATCGAGGTGCATCACCCGCGCGAGCTGACTGAGGCGGATTTCGAGCGCGATGGCAGCATCTCCTATGCGGTGATGGAGTACACGGCAGCGGAACGCGACGCGACGACGGGCCAGACGCGGCTGTATATGTTCAAGCAAGTTTTCACGCCTGCGTGGATGCGGACGTATAAGGACGGGATGCCGTGGGATTACGTCAACAACACGGCGAAGGGTCCACTGTGGGAGTGGGAGAATGCCTACGGGTTCGTGCCGCTGGTGCTGACGCGGCATCGGGAGATCGGGCAGACGTGGGGCGCGTGCTGCTTTCACCATGTCATCGACAAGATCGACGACGTGAATGACCTGGCCTCGCACCTGGGGACGCAGATCAGGAAGGCGGTACATCCACAGTGGGTGTCTTATGGGACGAAGGCGGGCGCGGGGATGGAGCGCAGCGATAAGCTGTGGCATCATCCGAATCCACAGGGGCGGGTGGAGGCGCTGGTTGAGAGCATCGACATCGCGGCAGTGACGGCAGAGATTCAGCAGCGACTCAACGAGATCGAGAAGGATTGCCCGGAGTTGAAGGCCGGGCGGGTTGGAGATAATGCCAGGGACGTGAGCGGTCGGGCAGTGGCGCTGCTGGCCGGGGATGTGACGGACCGGGTGACGGAGGCGCGGGGCCTCTATGACGCGGCGTTGGTCAAGGCACAGGCGATGGCGTTACAGATGGGCGCGCAGAACAAGCTATGGCCGCAGGGGGATTTTGAGCACCGGATTGGAGAGAGGCCGATCTTCCCTCCCGATGAAGTGGAGTTGCTGACGTTGGAGACGCAACGGCTGGCTGTGGAAGCGCAGAAGATGGCGATCGAGCAGCAGAGGGCGTTTGGGCTGGGGAGTTAGTGTATGGATGTCAGGGCACGGGTGATGGAGATTAATGCGGCGCGGCAGCAGGCGCTGGATCGAGTCGACAGGGAGTTGTCGCGCGAGCTGTCGCGGGTTTACGAGGCGGCGCGGCGCGAGCTAGAGGGGGTGATCCAGAATCGGCGGCGGCAGTTGGCGCAGGTGCGCGGGACGGGGCGCAACGAGGCGCTGACGTTGGAGTATCTGGCGCGCGATGAGACGCTGTATACGCAGGTGGATGCCCGGATGACGGCATTACGCAGTGAGGTCGGCGATCGGGCGCGGATCGCACAGGTGCGCGGATTGGAGATCGGGCAGGCGACGGCAAAGGACGAGTTGGACGCAACGACACGCGGGCTGGATATGGGAGTGTATTTCAATCTAGCGCTGATCAACTTCGGGACGATCGAGATCGGATTGGAAGAGGCGCTGGTCGCGTTGGAGACGCAGGACGCGGCACTGGCGCAGGCGTTGCGCAGCGGGCTGCGGCTGGGGCTGATCCAGGGTGAGAGCTTTGACGACCTGGCGCTGCGGTTGTGGGGCACGGACGCGAGCGTGTTCAGCCGGGGATTGACTTCGGCGCTCCTGGGCGCGCGGCGCAGTGTGATCACGGCGGAAAACGGGGCGCGGGACCTGGTGTACAAGCAGTATGCGGAGCAGATTCCAGGGCTGATGAAGCAGGCGGTAGCGGCGATCAGCGGAGAGACGACGGAGTGCTGCTTGCGGGTGCACGGGCAGATTCAGCCGCTCGACAAGCCGTATCAGTTGACGGGCGATCCACGATTCGCGGATGAGATGATGTATCCGGCGTTTCATTGGAATTGTAGGACGTGCAGCGTGGCGTATCATCCCGATTTCGAGAAGGGCAGTCGGATGACGACGAGCGGAATGATTGAAGCAGCAAAGGAAGAGTTAAGAGTTAGGAGTTAAGGTTAAGAGGATGGAGGTGGAATGATGTTTGGACGGCGAGGATGGGGGATGTATCGCGCGGCTGATTCCGGTGGAGCCGGAGCTAGTGGCGGACCAGCTCCCGCAGACACTGAGAGTGGGCCAGTCCAGGGGGCTGGCGGGGATCCGTTGCCGGAGCAGGAACAGGGTTCCGAGGCGGGCGCGGATGGATGGACAGTGGAGAAGGCGCTGGCGGAGATTAAGGCGCTGCGGGCCGAGAACGCGAAGCACCGCAAAGCGAAATCCGAAGCTGAACGATTGGCTCAGGCAGCCGACGAAGCACGTTTGGCAGAGGAAAAGAAGTTCGCGGAGTTAGCGGACAAACGGGCAAAGGAACGCGATGATGCGTTGGCGAAGCTCCAGGAGATGGAACGGTCGCTGTGGCGGCAGAAGGCGGCGCAGGCAGCCGGGCTATCGCCGGAACTGGCGGAACGGCTGCGGGGAGATGATGAGGCGGCGATTATGGCGGATGCGCAGGCATTGGCGAAGTTGCTACCGGCAGTTTCCGCAGGACAGGGTGCGCCTCCAGGCCCGCAGAAGCGCCCAGCAGGGAAATCGGCAGAGGAAATGCAAGCAGAGGCGTTGCGGACAAAGCGACGCCGGTATGGGACACTATGAATAAGCAGGAGGTATGCGATGAGTCTGATCACGCGACTGGCAACGGCCAGTCTGGATGTTTCGACGGCCCGCAACGCGCCCCAGATCACGGGGTTGTACGCGGGCGAGGCATTGGACCTTTGCGCGCCGTGCTACATCAAGAGCAGCGACGGCAGAGTGTATATGTGCAACGCTACGGCAGATAATGAGGCGGCTGAGTTCGCCGGATTTTCGCCGCGAGCGGTAGCCAGCGGAGAGCCAGTGACGCTCTTCGGCTTGGGGACACGGATGCGGTACGCAAGCGGCCTGACGCCGGGCGATATCTACTATGTGGGCGCGACCGCCGGGCGGATCGACACGGCGCAGCAGGTGGGCGACCGGATCGGGGTGGCGATGGCGGTGAGTGACACGGACATCGTGGTCATCCGCTCGCACCCGAACTATCCGAGTGGGGCCATTGACACCGGCGACATTGCGGACGGCTCGATCACGCTGGCCAAGATGGACGATCTGGCGCGGGGCAGCATCATCGTGGGCGGAGCAAGCGATGTGCCAACGGCGTTGGACGCGAAGACGACGACGCAGATTCTGGTTGGCGACGGGACGGATCTGAAGAGTGTGGCGGTGAGCGGCGACGCGACGCTGGCGAACAACGGTGCGCTGACGATTGCGGCGAAGGCGGTGACGCTGGCGAAGGCGAAGGTATTTTTCAGCACAGAGATCACCGGGAACGGGAGCGCGCAAGAGACGGCGCACGGGCTGGGAGCGACGCCAGCGGGCGTGCTCGTTATCCCCTCGAAGTGGCCGTCGCCCTGCCCGGATAGTGCGTGGTCGCTGGAGCAGGGGTCGCATGATGGTACGAATGTTGTGGTGACGGCGACGGCCACACTGAAATACTACGTGATGGCGTGGGCATAGGGGTGATGAAATGGGTACCATAACAGGAACATACGACATCAATACGTTGCTGGCGACGCGAAATGCCAGTGTGGCTGAATTTGGTCTGGATACGGTGCAAACCGTGTTACAGGCAGACATCGCGGCGCACAATGCCGTGGTGATGGAAATGGTGAGCGAGTTGTGCGACATATCTCCAGACCGGCAGCGGGTGTATGGAACGAGCGCGGCGGGCGAGATGGTGGAAGTGGACGAGTACGGGCGCGCGCCTACGCAGCGCGTGTTGACCGGGGCGAGTGTGGGGTTCCCGATGCGGCTGTTCCAGTATGCGATCGGGTGGACGCGCAAGTGGTTTGAGTCGCGGACTCCGGCAGATATGGCGCAGGCGGTGCTGGGCGCGGAGTCGGCGCACCTGCGGGCCATTCAGCGGGAGATCAAGAAGGCAATCTTCCTCAGCGCCAACTATACCTTCAAGGATTTCCTGGTGGATAATGTCTCGCTCTCCGTCAAGCGGCTGCTCAATGCAGACAGCGCGGAGATCCCGGCAGGGCCGAACGGCGAGACGTATGATGGAGCGACGCACGATCACTACAACGCGGCTTCGACGCTGGCGGCAGCGGATTTGCTGGCGAATGTGAACGATGTGATCGAGCACGGGCACGGCGGGATGGTGAAGCTGGCGATCAACAAGGCCGACGAGGCTGCGGTGCGGTTGCTGACAGGGTTCACGGCGTATCCTGATCCGCGGTTGGTGCTGCGGGCCACGGATGCACCGGGCGAGACGCTGGATATCAGTCGCCTGGACAATCGCGCAATCGGCATCTTTGGCGGCGCGGAAGTGTGGGTCAAGCCGTGGACTCCCGCCAACTACTTCCTCGCGTGGGATGCGGCCAGTCCCAACAAGCCACTCGTGTTCCGGCAGCGGGCGGCCACTTCGTTGCAGGGCCTGCGCATTGCAGCGGACATCGATGATTATCCGCTGTACGCGCAGTATATGGAGGCCGAGTACGGGATCGGCGTGTGGACGCGCACGAACGGCGCGGTGTTGTATGTCGGCGGATCGAGCTACGTGGATCCGACGATTACGTAGGTAGACGCGCGAGCGGACTCGCGGAGACGGTAGACGGTAGACGGTAGACGGTAGACGGGAGACGGGGGAGGGAGGTTTCCCCGTCTACCGTCAGAATCCCGTAGCGGGGAGGGTGTATGACTTGCACGTATGATGTGACGACGGATATCGGGCTGGTACGGATGGCTATTGGAGACACGGATTGCACGACGGCGCAGTTGAATGACGAGGAGATCACGGCGCTGCTGGCGCTGGTGGACTCGTGGCAGGAAGCGGCGCTGCGGGCGGTTGATACGTTGATCGCTAAGTACGCGATGTCGAGCTATGACATCCGGCTAGGGCCGAGAGCGGAGAGTCGAAGCCAGATGATCGAGAATCTGAAGGCGCTCAAGGCGTATCTGGCGCAGAGCTATGGGATAGAGGGGACGGCATTGATGTCGCCGCTGAGCAGCGAGGATTTGACGTTCTCGTGGGTGGAAGAAGTGGACGGGGACGATTATGCGGGGGTGGTATGAGCGCGCTGAATTTTTGCACGCAGGTAGCATCTACAAAGCGCAGCCCGGCGGTGGCCGGGGGGAAGGTTGGAGAGCCGGTGTCGCATCTGACGGATATTCTGATTATGCCGTTGATGCCAGCGGGAGAGGACATCCGCGCGGAGGCGGCGTTGAATTCGCCCAGGGAGGCGAAGGAAACGTACTGCCGCGAAGAGGACATTATCGAAGGGGATCATTTGGTGGTCGAAGGCGTGGAGTATATCATCCGGTGGGTGGGGGAATGGCCCTGGCCGGATGCAAGCGAAGATTTTCACCGGTTGGCGATTGAGGAGGTGAAGTGAGATGATGGGAGCATTGACGGCGCGGGCGGTGCGGTATTGCACGGCAACGGATACAGCGAAGAGTTTGAGCGATTGCGGATTTACGGACGATGAGCTGGAGGGCGTGCTACAGGTGACGTTGACGCCGCACGGCGGCGCAATCAATTTGCTGACGAATGGCGACACGCCGACCAGCGATCAAGGGCACTATGTTGAAGATCACGGGCTGGCGGTCGTGAATGATGCGAACGATTGCGCGCGGATACAGATCATCCGCGCGGGGCAAGTTAGCTCAAAGGTAACAATTACGCTGTATGTGCCGTAGGCGGCAGACGGTAGACGGTAGACGGTAGACAGGGAGGTGGGTATGCCGGTAAGGATTACACGGCCAACGCAGTTGGATGAGGATGTGCTGACGCAGATCATTACGGAGTTGGCGACGCGATATGTGGTGCAGCAGATTGTGTTTCCGATTTCGTACACGGACGCGACAGGCGTGGTGGCGACGCTGGATGAGGATGTACTGGTGCTCGATCGTGTGGTGGTACGCACAACATCGTGGAATACGGATCCGTTGTTTACGCTAGGGACGGCGGCGCTGCCGGATCTATTGATCAAGGACAATCAGCACGCGCTGAATATGACGGGCGCGGGGACGGCGCGGATTGCGGGCGATGGGTATCGCACGACGGCTTCCACTCCATTGGTGGCGACGTGGAATCAGAACGGAGCGACGTCAGGCGCGGGTTATGTCGTCATTACGTATGTGAGGTTGGACCTATGAGCACGATCTGGAAAGTTCTGATTTGTGTGAGTTTGGCGTTGGCGGCAGTGGGCGCGGGGATCGGGACGGCGGCATTTCTGGGGCTGGATGTGGAAGTGGCGCAGGATGCCGATGCTCCGGTGATGATCGATTTGACGCAGGTTGTTTTGCGGTATCAGGACCCGATGCGAGGCATTGGGCTGGAGGAGATCACAGTACGGAGTGTGATCCAGGACGCGCTGTGGTACAGGATCAATGACACGCGCGTGGACGAAGAGACGCGCGTGGAGTGCTTTGCAATGGTGGGGTTGTTCCATGAGGGACGCGCGACGGAGATCACACAGGCGCAGTACGATATTCTAACAGCGGCGATTGCCGAGGTGTGGGGGCCGGGCGTAATTCAGAAGTTCAACGAGTTGGTGGGAGGGGAATAATGAGAACGATCAGCGGGCGATGGATGCGGTTGCTGCTGGCGCTGGTGTTGCTCGGCGCGATGACGCTGACGCTGCGGCACGATAGCGCGGCCTCGCCACGGGCGCAGAGCGGCGGAGGGACGTATTTCGATAGTATCACCGCCAACGGGGACGTAGATATTTGGGGCACGGGCGTGATCCGTGACACGAAGGATCAGTCGGTACAGGCGATGGTAACGAGCGGCGGCTGGAATCTGATGGCAACGGCGGGAGGCAGTCCCAACATCTATGGCGGAGTGACGGGGAATGCGATTTCGAGTGGCACGTATGGCGGATTCATCGGTGGCGGCGGGACGAACACGACCGGGGTGTGGGGCGGCGCGCCGCTCTTCAATACGATCGCAACGAACAGTCATTTCGCGTCGATTGTGGGTGGATTAAACAACAGTATCTACGCACGGTACGCGGCAATCGGCGGAGGCCACTCGAATGTCATCCAGAGTCCAGGGTATTACTCAGCGATAGGCGGCGGCATGTCGAACGAGATCAACGGGAATCTGGGAACGATTGCCGGGGGCTATGACAACTGGATAAAAACCGGGGGATGGAGCTTCATCGGCGGTGGATCCGGGAATGACACGAACGGGTCGATCAATACAATCGCCGGTGGTGTTGATAACTGGAGTAACACTGGAGCCTACACGTTCATCGGCGGCGGCGCATACAACAGCATTGGTAGCGGTGATGTGGTTAAGAACGGTTCGTACATGATCACAGCGACCGGGATAACACGCCGTTTCCCCATAGACTATCTGTTCTATATGAATGGTCCTTCCTATGGCGACTACTCGGTGATTGGCGGTGGATTTATGAACGGCGTGTCCGATCCGTTGTCCTTCATCGGCGGCGGTGGGGAGAACTGGTCGATCAGCATGTACACGCGCACGGTCACGAGTCCATATCAATTGGTTGAGGATCAGAACGGATGCTATACCAGCACGATCACGATTCGTTGTCCGTCGCGATACAACGTCATCACCGGAGGCCGGTGGAACGAAATCAACAATGCGTATGTCGCGCCGGTGGAGGGATTGGTGAACACGTGGTGTCAAACTAGCGGTTATGCCGTCATCGGGGGCGGGTATCTGAACACGATCACGGGGACTGTGGCACAGGGGACGACGATCGCCGGTGGCATCGGTAACACAATCACAGGAACCTACGGGACCGTTGGCGGTGGCATCACGAATACAGTATCCGGGTTGTATGGCACCGTTCCTGGGGGCAGACTGAACTCGGTGACGGCAAATTATGGGTTCGCAGCAGGTTATCGCGCGACAGCAGCGCATCGCGGGGCGTTTGTGTGGGCCGATAGCACAGACGCTGCATACCAGTCAGTAGCACCAGACTCGTTCAATGTACGCGCGTCCGGCGGGGTGACGCTGACGACCTCCGGGGCCGGCCTGGCGCTGGATGGGCCGGTGATTGTGGATGGGATGGCGTTTACGTATACAGCGCCGATTACGATTACGGGAGTGCTGACGAATGTTCGATTACTCTTCTACCAGGTGCCCTGATCTGGATTATTTGTATCGCCGTGCTGAGCAGCTTCTGCCGGTGGACGTGGTGGACGATGTGGTGCAGGAGACGGCGCTGGCGGCGTGGCAGGCTCGTGGCTCGCGGGAGCGGGCCGGGGTGCGCACCTGGTTGGGTGGGGTGCTGCGGCATAAGGTAGCGGATTTCTACCGGCGCGATCCGGGTTGGTTGTGGGAGATGGTGAGTGACGAGTTCCCACACCAGGCGGTGGACGTCGAAGACGCGCACTTGCTGCGGATGTTGCTGTGGCGTATCCCGCGCGACTACTCGCACATTCTCTGGTTGCGATTCTACGCGGGCTTGACGCTCGCGGAGGTGGGAACGGCGCTCGGTATTTCCGCAGACGCCGCCAGGGGGCGCTACAAGCGCGCCGTGAGCGCGGCGCTACGGCAGGAGTATATGGCGTGAATCTGTTATTGGCGGGGATGTTGCTTCTGGCAGCACTGGGGCCGGTTGCGCCGGGGCGTGAGGCGGCGACGCAGCCGGAGCAGCGCGTGCTCTACGCGGCGGCTACGGATGAGTTGCTTTTTGAGCAGGTTGGCCCGGCGGGGCGGGGCAAGCTGGTGATTGAATTGCCCTGGGCGGGGACGACGCGCGAGGTCGCGGCGTACTATGCCGATGGCGTGTGGCGCGCGCGGTGGGACGTGGCGGCGCTGCCGGTGTGGACGGAGATTCGCTACACGTGGCAGATTGCGCCGGAACAGGGCGAGGTGCTCTGGTCGCCGGGGGTCACGGCGCGGCCTGATCCGGCGAGCACGGCGCGGGAATGGCGACACACGCCCGGCGACCTGGTGGACGTGTATACGACGGGTTACAACGCGGACGCGGCGACGCAGATCGCGGCTGCGGCGGACGCGGGCTACCGGCGAGCGAGGGAACGGCTCGGCGACCTGGCGTATCAGACAGCGGCGCGTCCGCGCGTGGTGGTCGTGCAGAGCGAGCTAGCGTATATGATGCTCACCGACCGGGGCGGCGCGGGCTATGCGGATAGCGCGCACGGGGTCACGTTGCAATGGCGCGGCGGGTACACGTTAGACGAGTTGTGCGCAATTACGATTCCGCACGAGTTGTTTCATCTGGTCGATCCGACGGCCGCCCGGCCGGACGTGCCGGCGTGGTTCACGGAGGGCCTCGCGGTACAAAATGAGGTGGGGTTCGCCTGGGCGGAAGCGAAGCTGCAGGAAGCGCGGCGCAGCCGGGTGTGGATTCCGGGTGAGTGGATGGCAGAGTATCCGCGCGCCGATATGGACGAGATTTTGTGGTACGCGCAGGCGTGGAGTATGGTGGAGCGGTTGAGCGCTGACCAGGTGGACGGCCTGCTGGCGGCGCTGGTGCTGCGGGGAGAACAGTTTCTTCCGGCGTGGCGCGTGGTTGTCGGTGAAGAGTCGGAGGCGTGGATGGGGGGATATATGCAGGCGCAGATGCGGCGCGTGTGGCCGCGGTGGGTGTTGGCGGGAGTCGCGCTGGCGGCGTTGGGGTGTGTGGTGGCGTGGGGCAGGCATAGCAGGATTAACGGAATGAGAGGATGGGCATAGGGTGAAGACGCTGGTGTATTGTTACCGGTCGGGGATGATCAATAATATGTTTGGGTTGATGCAAGCGGGCATTGTGACGCATCCATTGACCTCGCCCCCGTTGACGGCGGAGACGTTCCCGTATGAGCGGCTGGCGGACGCGGATTTGATCTATATCGCGCTGCACGGGGCGGCAAAAGGGTGCAGGCTGTATGGCGACGGGAAGCTCGCCGCGTTATCGGTAGAGGGGATTCTGGCCGGGCCGGAGCTGCACGGGGTCGTGATTATGGAAGGGTGCTATGGCGCGAAGACGGCGTTCCCCCGGGCCTTTGTGGAGCGGGGGGCGCGGATGGTGATCTCCAGCAGGGAAAAGACCTTTGACCGGCGTTATGGATTGGGCGAGGCCGGGAGGATTGGGCGCGACCTGGTGCGGGCGTTGCGCGATGGCCGGGATGTGCGGTCGGCGCTGCGGGGGGAGTTTGAGGTTGTCGAGCGGCAGGTGTAGAGCAGGATTGGCGGAATGGTAGGATTAACAGGATTTTCGGAATGCCAGGATAGGTAGGGGATGGGGCATTATACTGGGCAGGTATTGGCGGTGACGTTTGGCGGGGTGCCGCTGCCGGGGATTCGGGAAGTGAGTATCCCGGAAGAGCATCCGGCCCCGGATACGACGCACGCGCCAGATGCGCACGGGCAGGGCATTCAGGGCGGGATCATATATCACAATGGCTGCACGATGCTGTTCGTGGATCAGAGCGGGGAGACGAGTTGGGACGCGCTGCCGGGTGGGACGGTAGGGACGCTGGCAATTTATCCAGAGGGGATCGCGGATGGGAAGCGCAAGATCACGATGCGGATTGTGATCACGAACCGCGATCGGCTGATGAGTTATGACAATGCGGTCGTGTTCACAGTGACGTTTAATGCGACATTGTATCGCGCGGGGATCAGTGGGGAGATGAAGGCGTTGTATGTCGCCACGACTGCGGGCGGTATCTTTATGACGGATAATTTCACCGCGGCAGACGATCCCGCTCAGCCGATCTGGACAGCGGTGAATGGCGGGTTGGGCGTTCTCACGATTCATAATTTCGATCTCGATCCGTTCGATCCTTACGGTCGGCAATTATGCCTCACGAAGACGGAAGAAACGGCGTATATCCGTTATGGTGCGGGAAACTGGGTTCCGTTGATTACGCGGGCGCAAGTGCGCGCAGCTACAAACGCCAGTGCTGTGGTACGGTGGGTGACCGCGGATAAGGCAGTTGGGGGGCGGGTGTGGGTCTATGCGGTTGTGCCAAATTTGACAGAACAGGGATTTGCTTATTGCGGATTTACGGACAATGATGGGGCTGTGTGGACGTGGCGAACGAATCTGGATACAACGAGTGTGATGCGGGCGGGAGGCAATTTAGTTGCAGCCGGGGATATTTTGTGGCGCGCAAGCAACGACGGGTTAGGTGGATTAGGACGGGTTTCATATAGCGCCAATAACGGAGCGACGTGGATCAAATCCGCGTCGTTGGGATCGAGCGTGTGGACGCCCTTTGTTTATGTCAATCCGTTTGGCACTGTCTATGTTCCCGGCAACGGGATCGGCGGGCCGGATTTGGTGCAGGTCGATACGGCATTGACGTTGACTGTTTTGCAGAACGCGCTCGATCTGGGCGGACCGGCTACGACAACCAGGGATTCGCAGATGATGTGGTTTTCGGCTAACAGCGCGGGGTATCAACGCATTTTGAAAGACGGAAAAATATATGCTACTTTAGACGGCTGGGCAACGGTGGTCACTGCTACTCCACCATATCTACGACAATACTGGAATTTTGATAGTTTGGTTGCGCCGATGACAGGGAATGAAGACGCGATCATTTGCGGGCCGCGTGCGGCGGCGGTGGCACAAGGACAGACGCATCTTATCTATGCGGTGGATGGCGATACCGGGACGCCGGTGGGAAAGGCGGGCGCAGACGTGGGTGGCGGGGTGGATAGTATTCCCACGGCGGCGAAAGGGCTGGCGCTGAACGGGATTGGAGCGGTGATTTTTTGAGTATTGATATTGAGATCAAGGGATTAGCAGAGACGCAGGCGCGGATGGAGCGACTGCTGGAGGAGATTAGCGCGCAGGGCGGGCTAGAGGCGATTATCGCAAAGGGGACACTACGCGCGCACCGGTACGCGGTGGGGATCACGCACATTATTTCCGGGCGGTTGAAGAATAGCCATTTTCCACAAGTGACGGCATCGGGAAATCAAGTGTATGGCACGATTGGCACAAATGTGGTGTATGCGACGATCGAGCACAATCGTGGGGGCGATCACGCTTTCTATAAGCGAACGGTGGACGAGGACGGAGCGGGGATTGTAGCGATGATGGAAAACGATATTGCGGCGGCAGTGGCGAGGGCGAACGGATGAGCGCGCCAGATCGGGAGGCACTACGTGTGGCGCTGGCGGGCCTGTTGACGACAACGGGAACGTGGCAGGCGGTTTACACGAGCCAGCCGAAGACGTTCGACGGGCAGAGCCCGGTCGCAACGGTGCATAATGGCCCGGCGCGATTCGAATTCCTGGCGGCGGGGCACGCGCCCCAGGCGTATTTCTATCAGTTTGTGGTGACGAATTACGCGCGACGCGGGCCAGATGATGACGAGGCCGCGGCGGAAGCGCAGATGGACGCGCTGTTGATGGAAGTGCTCGATGTGGTCGATACGCACCGGCGCGAGGATGCGTGGACGCTGTTGGAGATTGTAGGGGCATCCGCCCCGGATTATTACATCGTGGATGGGGTGCAGTACAGGGCTGAGGCGGTAACGCTGGAAGCCGTGGTCAGGCTATAACAAGGCGGAGAACAGGGTTTTCAGAACGTTAGGATAGGAGACAGGAGGCGAGATGGCACATTATACGGGGGCATTGTTGGCGGCGGAGATCGGGACGGGGCCGACCGCGTTGCCAGGGATTCGAGAGGTGAATATCCCGGAGGAGCATCCGGCGCCGGACACGACGCACGCAGCAGATACGCACGGGACGAGCATCCCAGGCGGGATCACGTACCATAATGGCTGCACGATGACGTTCGTAGACGATTCTGGAGAGGCGAGTTGGGATGCACTGGCGGGCGGAACGGCGGCGACGCTGGTCGTGTATCCAGAGGGAAAGACGAACGGCAAGCGGATGATCACCATGGCGATTGTGGTGACGAACCGCGACCGGGTAGTGGCGTATAACGACGCGGTGGTGTTCACGGCGACGTTCAACACGACGAGCTATGCAGAGGCGAACTACACGGCGCCGTAGAGCAGGAATTTCAGAAGGCTAGGATAGGAGGCGAGGACAAGAGATGGCACATTATACAGGGGCATTGTTGGCGGCGACGCTGGCCGCAGCGCCGTTGGCGGGAATTCGAGAGGTGAATATCCCGGAGGAGCATCCGGCGCCGGACACGACACACGCAGCGGACGTGCACGGGACGAGCATTCCGGGTGGGATCACGTACCACAACGGCTGCACGATGACGTTTGTGGATGATCAGGCGGAGGCGAGTTGGGACGCGCTGGCCGGGGGGACGACTGGGTCCCTGATCGTTTATCCAGAGGGAAACACGGGCGGCAAGCGGAAGATCACGATGGACATTGTGGTGACGAACCGCGACCGGGTGGTGGCGTACAATGACGCAGTGGTGTTCACGGTAACGTTCAACACGACGAGCTATCTGGAAGGGACGGTCTGATGGCAGAGTATGAGATCGATTTGAGCGCGCTGACGGCGGCGGATGTGGCCGATTTGCTGGCTGCAGATCAGGGCGATCTGTTGAAGGCTGACGCGCTGCTGCGACGGTGCGTGAAACCGGGGCTGGAAGAGATCCCGCTGGCGGAATGGAACGAGGTGCGCAAGGCAATGGTGCAGCAAGCCATTGCTGAGATTTTTCGCCCCCGCGCGTAGCCAGGGGTTGTTTTTCGTCCATTTGCTGGACGCGGTGCGCTTCAACCGGCACCCGCTGCCTAAGGAGGTGGTGGAGTTGGAGTTGATGGCGTTGTATCATTGCGGGCCGTGGGACTTGGAGCGCGTAAGCGCGACGCGCGCGGCCCGCGATTTGTTTGTCAGCCGGATGCTGCGGAAGATTGCGGGGATGTAGCGCCAGAGGACTGGCGTAGACGGTAGACAGGGAAGAGAGAGATTCCTCGGCGGACCTCGGAATGACGGAGAGAGAGTATGGGGAACAAGATTCAGTTAACGATTAGCGCAGAGGATCAGGCGTCTGGGCCGTTAGAAAAGGTCCAGGACGGTCTGGACGGCGTTGGTGATGCCGGGAAGAAAGCCAGCGAGGGAACGAAGAAGACGGGGATATCGCTGACGGACCTGAAGAGCGGGATCGATATGGCAGTCGGCGCGTTCAATATGTTCAAGGACGCGGCGGAAGCGGCGTTCAATTTTGCCGCAGAGGGGGCAGCGATCAACCAGACGAAGGCAAGCTTCGAGGGGCTGGGGCTGTCGATTGACGCGCTGCGGCAAGCCTCCAATGGCACGGTCGATGATATGACGCTGATGGCAGGATCGTTGACATTGATGGCCGGAGCGACTGGGACAGTGCAGGAACATTTCGCCAGCGCTACACCGCAATTGATGGAGATGGCGAAAGCCGCAAGTAAGTTGAATCCGACGTTGGGCGATACGTCGTTTATGTTTTCGAGTATTGCGACGGCAGCTAAGCGGCAAAGCGCCATGATCGCAGATAATCTCGGCATTGTGGTCAAGCAGGAAGAGGCTTATCAGAAATACGCGGACAGTATCGGGGTGGCAGTTACGCAGTTGACGGATGAACAAAAGCAAATTGCGTTTTTGAATGGGCTATTGGAGGCGGGGAACGTACTGCTCGAGCAGGCCGGGGGCAGCACGGAGAGCGCGGCGGATGGATATGCTCAATTAACGGCAGAATTAAAGAACATGATGGCTACGGCGAAGGCAAATGTAGCAACCGGGGTGCAGCCAATGATCAGTAATATGGGGCTGTTGATGACGGCAATGCGCGAGACTGGGACAAGCACACAGGGTGCAGGGGCCAGTATCCAGTTTTTGAAGACGCTGTTTACGGGGACAAGTCCAGTGATTGAGGAATATCGGGCTAATCTGGCGGCGGCAGCGGCGGGGAATGCGGCGGCGGCGCAGGGGTTCAGTGACGTGGGGATGAAAGCCTTCGAGATTGGAGAGACGGTAGAAACGGTTACTCCGCAAATTGAGGATTTGACTGAGGAGGTTATCAATTTAGGGAATGCCAAGGAACATCCCGCTGCATTAGCAGGTGCTTTTGATATGCTGAGGAGTGCAATCCAGGGGAGTCTTGGCTCTGAAATAGACAAGTTCAATGAGAAGCAACAGGACGCGCAGGCGCGCGTTGAGGAGTTGAATACTAAAATAGCATTATTGGAGAGCAAGCGCTATTTAACCGAAGCACAAAAGAATGAGCTTCAAGAATTGCGCGGCGAACTCGACAATTCGAAACAAGCTGTTTTAGATAACGCAGCATCCCACGAAGAGGCTACCAAACGTATTTTATTCGGGTTTATGGAACAGAGATTAGCGATGGATGGTTTAACGCAGGCCGAGTTGATGGCGTTACAGGAGGTTGCTAGTCAGTGGGGATTGATAGATCAGGCGACTCTCAGTGCAATGAAGGGAATAGATGGGGTTGCCAAATCATTTGAGAGTGGCAAGACCCCGATAGACGAATTTGGTGCGCAATTGGCTGAAATTGGAATCATTTTATCTGGTTTGCCGCGGGAGCATACGTTTGTGATGAACTATGTAGAAACAGGCGCAGGCCCAGGTGGAAACTCTGGATGGAAACAAGATGCGAAAAACCGAGAACAGATGTACGCAGAGGGCGGGCTGGTGGCCTCGTCGGGGCTAGCGCTGGTGGGTGAGGAGGGGCCGGAGTTCGTGCATCTGCCTGCGGGGTCCAGGGTGATACCGGCAGATCGGACACGACAGATACAGCAGAACGGCGGGATAGGTGACGGCGGGGTGGTGATCAACGTGCAGGCGACGATCAATAACGGGATGGATGCGGAGTTGTGGGCCAATCGGATCGCGGAGATTGCCGGGCAAAGGACGCGATCCAGGGCGATGGGGGTGGTCTAATGGCGTGGCAGTTTCAAATTTGTCGTATCGAATGGACGCCGAGCGGGGAGACGGTAACGTGTACGGATATCGGCGCGTCGGTGTTCGAGTATTTTCCCAGCTCGCCTCCGTTGGGGATCGTGCGGACGCAGGGACGGCAACGGGGCAGCACACCGATTACACACACGGCACCCAATGTCACGGAGACAGTGCGGGTGAAGTTTGCGGCCGCATCGTTCTGGACGGGGTTCCGCGCGCTGGAGACGGCACTGGAACGGGCGCTGTTATGGGCAGAAGGTGACCGGCGCGATATGCGAGCCGCGGTGCGATTTTGCGATTCGGCACGGCACGGGACGACGTATTACGAATCGCCGTTGATCGACGGGCGGATCACGCTGGAACGCGGGCCGGTGTTGAGCCTGGCGTGGGAGCGGGGGCCGTATTGGGTTGGGCCGGAGGTACCACTGCCGGTCGTGAATAATTGGGTGACGTATAGCGGCGAGGTGACGCCTGGAGAAGGTGGATATTACGATTACGCGCAGGTGACCAATGCGGATGACGGGACGGCGACACGCTGCAACTGGGTGGTGCTGACGCCTCCCAGCGGGGATGTACCGTCACCCGTGCGGTTACGCATTCAAAACAATTATATAACTGGCAGATTGAAGACGGTACGGGTCGGGTGGAATGATCGCCCGCAGGCGCTGGTGTTGGAAGGGGAAAATAGTGAGACCGGGCCGACGATTACGAATGGAACGCAATATAGCAATATGGCGATCGGGGCCAGTAACAGGTTTCAATGGAAAATTGAGCAGACGTCGGTCCGCGATTTCAGCGGGCCGTTTCAGGTATGGGCTAACGGGAGATTGTCTGGATCGACGTGGCGAGTCGCTTCTGGATACGCGCTGACGCGGAAGCAATATGGCACGCGGGCCGCGGTAGATGGGGAAAACGGGTGGACGAATCTGGGGTCGTTATCGTTTCCACCTGGTGGATATGTGCATCCGGCGCGGTATCCAGTGACGGTGTGGTTGGACGGGTCCGGCACGGGGTCGCTCGATTTTCTATTGTTTTTGCCGCAGCGCCAGCACCGGTGGTTGTCATTTACGGAAGGATATAACTGTCAGCCGGGGGCGTGTATTGAGGACGATGGATGGCGCAGGGAGTTAGTGTTGGAGCATGATGGGCAGCGTGTGCCAATCCTGGAAGGATTTGGCGAGCCGCTGATGGCGTGGCCGAGTGGTCTACTGCCAGGAAACGCCAGACAGATGTTGACGTTTGCGCTTGAATCGGATAGTGAGACGGCTGAAGCGGATCGGTCAGCGATTGTGCAGGTGTTCGCCAGACCGCATTATCGGACGTTGCCATAAGCGTTGGGACTAAATGGACAGATTACAGGTCATTGCGCGTTTGGAGCGGTGGGGACCGGTCGATATCACGGATATGCTGGCGAACTGGCGTTTTGGAACGCGCGCGGGTATAGGGTTCGATGTGGCTGATATCACGGTCGAGGGACCGGAGTCAGGACTGTGGGTGTTACAAGATCACGGGGCCGAGGATTCACTGGAGTTCTGGGGCGATGGCAACTTGGCCTGGGTAGGGCTATTGGCAGGCGGTGGATTGCAAGGCGCAGGCAGCACGTTATCCGTCTTACAACTGACAGCGGAGGGCAAGGGGCTGCGTTTGCGCGATCTGGAGGTGTGGCGGGTATTTGCCGATCCCGATTATGGGCGCTGGTTAGCAGATGACAATTTGAAGGAAGGCTGGTCGGCGGACAATAACAATCGCGTGTTTGTGGGAGCTTCAGGGACGTTTATCACCGGGGATGAATCGGCGGTACGCTATCCAGATGCGGAGACGGAGTTGGGCGGCGCGATCGTGAAGGTGGAAGCGCTGGCAGCCCTGGCGATTACCAGCGGTAGCTGGGTTGCCGAGGTCCGTGACGATGCCGGGAATGTACTTTGGACATCTTCTGTGGGCACAGAAAAGACGTACACGCTCTTCCTGGATGGCGCAACGGGTGGCACGTTCAAATTGGGGGACGGTGATGGCCTGGAAACTGCCGCGCTGGATTACGATGACCTCGCCGCGGATATCGAATCGGCATTACAGACGGCCTACAGCGACGCCACGATCACCGTTGCCGATGACACCGATTTCACGATTACGTTTCCCACCGGTGGGCCTGACCTACAGATCACGGATAACAGTTTGACCTACGCGGCGACCGGAACGCCTACATGCACGTTGCTCAGCGATACGGAAGTCATCGATGAGGTCGTGGCAGATGCTGAGGGGCTGGTCGTAGCATTGCGCGCCACGGCTGATGGGGCAGGGGAGGCGACATTGCGGCTGACGCAGATTACAGTACGCCTGGTTGATCCGTGTACCAGCAGCGATATTGTGGAGGCTCTGCTCGCCGCATATGGGGGAATGGAGACGGACATCAGCGCCAGTGGGGTACAGGTGGATCGTGCTGCGTGGCAGGGCGAGAGCTATCTGGAAGCAATTTCGGATATGGCGGCGTTAGGCGATGGCACGGCAGCGTGGTTGTTTCAAGTGTATGACGATACGGCATCGTTAGGACCGTGGCCGGAGACGGCGCTATGGCGATTGGAGCGCGAGGATCTGACGCAGTGGCGCGTGGAATGGCGGCGTGATGCAGTGATCAACGCGGTGCGCGCAGAATTGCCGGATGGGTGGCGGTCCAATTGGATTACAGATACGGATAGCATCGCCCGGTGGGGGCGGCGAGAATTGACGCTACGTTTGCCGATGACGACACGGACAGAGGCGGAGATACTGGCGGCTGTCTATCTGGATGAACGGGCCTGGCCGTTGGCGAGCTTGCAGATCGAGGCGGGGTCACGGTGCCGGAAGGTGGATCGTAGCACTGCCTGGCCGATATGGCTGATCCGGGCTGGCGATAGCGTGGTGCTCCATGATCTACTGCCAGATGAAGACCGCGTGATTCAGGTCGCAGAAACGGAAATGTCTGCGGGAGGAATGCGGATCACGCCGCGGGGTGTCGATACGCGCTTAGATGTGATTTTAGCTGGAATGGAGCGGAAACGATGAAGACGATTGCAATTACAGTTAAGAGCTTCGCGCGCACCACGCGGAAGATTGTCGGCGAGGATGCGGACGTCCTGCCGGCGGGCGGGATATTGCTCTGGCCAGACCCGGCGATCTATGATGTGGTGCTGCTGTTTTTACATCCACGAGCTGATGGACTGGCCTGGGTAGACGATGCCGGGCTAGACGTATTGACGGTTGAGGATGTGGAGAGGTTACCCATTGCCGGCAGTGTCGTATTTGTGGGGGCCTGTTATGGCAGCGAGAATACGGCGTTGCTAGATGCGTTGTGGAAAGCCGGAGCGAAGGCTGTCATCCACGGGGCAGGCTTGAATTATGGCGGCAGTGACAACACACTAGCGGGTGCGGATGTACTGGCATCCGCATTGATCAATGCGCTACGAATGGGGATGCCGTTACAACTGGCGTGGGCGATCGCGCGGAAGATAGCGCTGATCGCCTCTATTCGGCATACACCCGGCGCTGAGGATGCGCTGGAATACAAACTAGAGATACGACGAGAAGAACGTGAGCGTAGCGAAAGGCGTGGTGTTATGGCCGGGTTAGCGGGATTACTGGCGTTGATCATAGGGATTCTGTGGAGTGGGGGGGATGGCGGCGGCCTATTGACAACGTTCTCATCGATTCCAGAACCACCGGCTGGTATTACATGGTGGCAGAAAGATTTGTACAGAAACAGTTATTTGATTGACTGGGATACGGCTGTCCCAATTACAGGGACTGATACGTTGCGGATTATCGATACGATTACGGCTACGGCTGTAACAGATTTTACGTTGGTGGAGGAGTGGGATACAAGCGCAATTACAATGACAAGCGTGGTGACAACGGGAGGTGGAACACTAGACTATGGTACAGGCGTTGTCACGTGGACTGTGGTGAGTGCACTATCCACACCGTATGAGATAGAGAAACTTTGGAGTACATTATCTGGAGATTGGACTGAGACAACGATCACAGAGACGTTGACGACAAGCGGTGGATCGCAGGTTGTCTATATTGATTTAGAACATGAGGGATGGACACCGACACCTGTGCCAACGCGGACGCCGTGGTATACGCCGATCCCGTGGGCAGAGACACCCTATCCGACATCGACGCCGTGCGCGGGGATTGGGTGTGTGCCCTATGATGAGTTACCAGGGATTGAATATTATATATGGTTGCCGTTGGTGATGCAGGATTACGGCGGTGGTATGAGTTATGGCGGGCCTGCTCCGATTCCGTAGGGGCGTAGGCAGACGTAAAGAGCGGAATAGGAAGGCACTCTCCACTTGGAGAGCGCCTTTTTTTTATTTGCGCCGCATATTGGCGACCGGGCTGGCAAGGGCGTGGGCTTGCTCGATATCAGCCTCGGCAATGGTGAGGTAGGTTTCGACCATGTGCAGGGTTGTGTGTCCCAGGATTTTGCGCAGGGCGTAGATGTTGCCGCCGTTGCGGAGGAACATCACGGCGAAGCTATGGCGGAAGCGATGTGGGTGCGCGTCGGTGACGCCGGCCAGGGTGCCGAGCGTGTCGATGAGCTGATAGAGGGCGTTACGGGTGAGGCTGGTTCCCTGTTTGCTGAGGAAGGTGGGGGAATCTCCAGGCGCATTATCCCGTGCGGTGAGGATGTATTTCATCATAGTGCGCCAGGTCTGATCGCTGAGAGGAATGGTGCGGGTTTTGTCGCCCTTACCGGTGACGGTGATCTGGCGGTTCTTGCTGTCAAGATCACGGATACGCAGGTCGCACAGTTCAGACGCGCGGATGCCGGTATCGATCAGCAGATAGAGAATAGCTTTGTCGCGCAGTTCGGTGGGACGGGTGTTCGAGGTTGTGGCCCCGCTGCGATAGTGGGTATAGTCGCGGCTGCCACTGCACGCAGCGACCATAGCATCGAAGTCGCGTTGGGAGAGGGGAACAATGTCAGTCTGCTCTGGCTTGGGACGCGGGATGCGGCGCATGATGTGCTCGGCGGCCTCGTCATTTTTGACGGCCCAGGTCCAGAGCGCGGAATAGGCGGTATGATGATTGAGTAGCGTTTTCTTAGAGAGCTTGATCGGCTTGCGCGGGATGGCAGCATTTGGAACGCCGAACTCAGAGGCGGAGAGGTGAGCGAAGAATTCGCGATGGCATCAATATCGTATTTTCGCGGCATCAACTCGTATTTGGGTATTGACAGATTCTAGTAGATTATGGTATAATGTATTTGTAAACGACACGCTGTATTTATTCGGATACGTGGAGGGCAGAATGGCAGAACAAGTTTATTTGACAGTTTATACAGATGTAGAGGTAGTGAGGGAATTGGATACGTGGGCGGCAGAGGAACGACGCAGCCGCAATAACCTGGTGCAGTTGATCATCGCCGAGGCGTTGGATCAGTGGCGTGAGAAACGAGAGCTTCAGGCTGCGAAGCCTGCTGCAATGCTGCGGGATGTAGTGGCTGAGGCGGTGGCATAGGATGGCACGCGGGGATTGGATGAAGGAGCGCGATTTCTGTCTGGGCGCGGCAGCGGATTTTGTGATGCGCTACGGCAGTGCGTGTGATGAAATCGCGGCGAATGCAGTCCGGCTTCACTATCGTGGCGTTTCACCTGGTCGTGCAGCGGCAGCCTTCCGAGCCAGGCGCAAGCTCTCGCGTTAATGCAGCGCATTGCCTGGCTGCTCACATCGGCAGGCGCGCCTCTGCGCCCAGAAGATTTAGGCTAAGTACCGGAGTACCGGAAGATTGCCGGGAGATGCTGCTGCTATGGATTTCAGTGAACTGAAGCGGGTCTGGTTGGCAAGCTGCGCGAGCGCGAACACACGGCGCTCCTATGGCAAAGCGCTCGATGATATGCAGGCCGTCGTCGCTAAGCCGTTTGACGCGATTACGCGCGCGGATGCCGAGCGCTTCGCGGCACACCTGCGCGAGCAGGGGCTGACGGAGAGCACAGTCAACCTGCGGCTGGCAGCCTGCTCGTCGTTCTATGACTATGGCATCGAGCGATATACCACAGTCGAGAAGGGGAGAGAACGTGGGGCATTCGAGTTCAATCCATTCTCGCGTGTCAAGCGCGCGAAGGTCCAGAAATACGGGAAGAGTTTACCGCTCGAAACGGAACAGGTGCGGCGATTGCTAGATCAACCGGATCGTAGCACCGAACGAGGCGCTCGTGATTATGCGATGCTCCTCTTCGCAATCCTCACCAGCCGTCGCGCCAATGAGATCTGTCAACTGCGCTGGCGCGATATCGACGAGGGGTTCTATCAATGGCGAGGCAAGGGCGGCGTGGAACGACGTGACACATTGCCCGAGCCAGTCTGGGCAGCGATCGAGAACTACCTGCAACTCTCAGGGCATAGCATTGTCCCTGACGATCCAGTGTTCACATCAGAACGCTACATCCACAAAGCATTGTCCACCAACTGGTTCAACAGCATGGTGAAGCAGTACGCTGGCCAGGCCGAGTTGCCGGCGTGGGTCCACACTCATACATTGCGGCACACCGCCGCATCGTTGCGCAGACTTTCAGGCGGAGACATCCTGGAGATCAGCCGTCTGTTGGCACACAGCAGCGTGCGCACAACGCAGATATATGTGAACACCATGCTCGCCGAGGACAGCGGCTGGCTGGCAGCGTGGAAGCTGATTGAAGATAGTAGCAAAATAACGGCGCAAATTCCGGTCTTCATACCTGAAGGCGCGCGGGGCGTGGCTGTGGGAAACGCTGTCGGCCCCGTGGTGGCGGGGTGACTGTTGATAATGGGCATTATCACAAGTCGATTCAAGGCTAAATTGGCCGGTCGATGTGGTCGGCAAGGCTAAAACAAGCGCAGGGGGAACTCCCCCCTACGAGAAAAACGGCAACGGGCGATTTTGACTCTGTAACACACAATCACATCTGGCGGAGGAAACGTGGAAGACTTCGAAACCTATATCAACGATTTGAAAGCGCGGATTGATCTGCTCGCAGAGATAGGGGCAGATGAACCGCTAACGCAACGAGGGCGACAATACCGTGGGACACGCCACGATTCATTACAGGTTTCGCCAGAGGTGGGGCTGTGGAATTGGCATAGCCGGGACATCGGCGGCGACATCTTCTCCTGGTGCAAACATATCCGAGGGTGGGATTTCAAGCACACGGTTGAGGAGCTGGCGCGAAAGTATCAGATGCCGGAACCGGGGTGGGGACGCGAAAGCGCCCAGGCCAGGCTCGCAGCGCAGGCGCGTTCTGACGTATACGAGGCCGCCGTCAATGTGTTCAAGCGAATGCTGAAGGAATCCGAGGCTGGGGTGCGTTATTGCAAGGCGCGGGGATGGACCGGGGAGACGGCGCGCGACGAAGCGCTCGGCTATTGGACCGGCGACAAACAGGCATTGATGGATGAGTTCTCGATGCGCGGCCTGGATGCCAATACGCCGGTGGCGCGAGCACTGTTGACGATGCCAGCGCAGATGTTGGTGTATACGCACAGGGAGTGGGGCCGCCCAGTGTATTTCTCGACGCGGTTCCCGGCAACGTTGGAGGATGACGGTCAGGGGTTTGTGGTGTGGAACGCAATCACGGATCAGACAACACGGCTGGAATATGACGACAAAACGCGGGACGACCAACGCAAGAAGGCGTTGGAATTGAGCAAGCGGCATTGGAATTTGCCGCGCGATGCCAGCGGGGATCGCAAGCCCTATTGGAATTCGGTAGCGACGCCAGGCCACGGAGATGTGGTTGTGGTCGAGGGGCAGGCTGATGCAGTCACGCTGGCGCAATGGGGTATCCCGGCCGTGGCGTTGGCCGGGGTGCGGGTAGCGGAAACCGACGAAGGACACCGGATGCTGCTTCTACTGGCGAAGCACGAACGGTTGACAGTGGGGCTGGATCAGGATCAGGCCGGGATGGGCGGCGTATTGCCGCTGGCTGAATCGCTGGGGCCGAAGATTCACGTGGTCCGCTGGCCTGCGCACGATGTAAACGACTGGGCGGTGAATTTGGGCGGGGATGCTGCTACTGCTACGGAGTTGGTGGCGCGTTCGCCGCTGTTTGTGGAAGTCTTCGCCGCGCAGGTGGGGACGTTGGAGAATTCACAGCGGGAACGCGGGCTGCGCAAGTTGTTTGAGTTCATCGGGAAGTTGGATGCCTTCAGCCGGGATGTGATGCGCCAGGGCCTCGCGGATGCGGCGAAGGTGAAGCTGCGCGACTTCGACCGGCTATTGAAAACAACAGAGAAAGAGGGGGGTGCGGGGGGAGAAGGCGAGCCGATAGTATCAGTGCAGATCATCGGCGGGCTGGTGGACGGCAACCTGGTGGAGACGCTGCACATGCCGAGCGATGGCGGCGCCGGGGCGACCTCACGCACAGCCGGGAAGACGCTGCTCGCGGTACGCACACCAACTGGCGACATCCGCACGGCGGCCTATCTGGATAGCAATGGTATTCGCTATATGCCACCGGCACCGGAAAACCCCGTGCTGGTCGAGGGCGTGGTCCGGTTCGCGCCCCGGATCGGCGAGCTATACACAACGCGAGAGTTGGTGCGTAAGGTGCAGTCCGCGATCCACAAGTACATGGACGTGGATGTGTTCTATGAAACGCTCAGCGCCTATTACGTGCTATTCACCTGGTTGCACGATGCGTTCAATACGCTTCCTTACCTGCGAGTGCTGGGCGATGCAGGTACAGGGAAAAGCCGTTTCCTGCAGGTGGTCGGATCGCTGTGTTACAGGCCGCTAACCGTCACCGGCGCGGCGACGACCTCGCCAATCTTCAGGCTGATCGACCGATATCGCGGGACGCTGGTGATGGATGAGAGCGATTTCGGGAAAAGCGATGAAGCGGCGGACATTATCAAGATATTCAACACGGGTTATCAGCGCAGCCAGGGGATTGTGCTGCGCGCCGGGGCGAAGGAAAACAACTTCGAGCCGGAAGTGTTTGTGGTGTATGGGCCGAAAGTGTTGGCGACCCGGCAGCGCTTTCAGGACTGGGCGGTGGAGAGCCGGTGCATCACGAAGGAGATGGGCGGGCCGACGACCCGAGACGACATCCCCATTGAGCTGCCACGGGAGTTCTGGACGGAAGAGGTCCCAGACCTACACGCGCTGCTGCTGCGGTATCGCCTGGAGCACTGGAAACCGGAGATTGAGTTGGATTTCTCGCAGTTGGACTCGTCCCTGGAGCCGCGATTGAACCAGGTGATGCTCGCATTGGTGAGCATCGTGGACGATGAGGATTTGAAGGAGGACCTGCGTGGGTTTATGCGGCAGTACAACGCGCAGTTGATCGCGGAACGCGGTCTGACGCTGACGGCGAAGGTGCTGGAGGCCATTGTCGCACAATGGGAGATCGAGAACGAGAAAGACGAGGCCCACCGCGATATGAGCCTGAAGACGCTGGCGCATCGCGCCGACCAGTTGATGGACTTCGAGAACCTGGACGACGACGAAGAATATCAGGGACGCCGATTGACAGGGAAGAAGGTCGGGGAGATCGCGCGGAAGCAGCTTCAATTGCAGACGGCGCGCAGCAGCCAGGTGAACGGGCGGTACGAGGTCGTTTGGAACGATACGCGGATCACCGGCCTGCGGAAACGCTATGGCATCGATGATGCGCGGTTGCGGGACATCTGCGCGGCGATCTACGATCAGGAAGCGAAGGAGCAGGAACGCAAGGCGGCGGCGGCGCAGGCAGCCCAGAAGGCGTTTGGCGGCTAGGCTATGAACTTATGAACTTTATGAACTTTGTACAGGGTCACCAGGGGGTAAATTGAATTTCTGAAGAAACAGAGGCTACAGCAGGTAAAAGAGAATTATTTTTATCCCTGGTTGTGGCTGTACGAAGTTCATAAAGTTCAGAAGTTCATAAGAGTTAAGAGTTAGGGGTTAAGAGTTGCGGGTTAAGAAAGAAAATGCAAGTTTGTGCGACATTTCAAGGCAATTTCTATGAACTTATGAACTTCCTGAACATTGATATAGATAAAGAGGGTGTGTGAATTTTCGTGCTCTGGGGAGTTATTAAGATAATGATTTGGTTTTTACGACTGTTTCGGGCTGAAGTTCATAAAGTTCATAAGTTCATAAAAAGCAAGGGTGACATTGTAGGGTGACATTGGGAGGTTGTAAATGGTAGCAATGGATCGAAATCAGCAGGAAGCGCAAGTGCGATGTGTTTTAGAGATGATGGAGAGCCTGGCGGCACTGCTAGTGGATCGTGTGCAAGGTGATGCGCGGTTGCAGCGATGGGCTGGCAAGGTTGAGATGGTAGCGCGGGAATTCAAAGCAGTACCGCTGTGCGGCCAGCAGGCGCGTTGGCAGTCAGTGGAAAATAATGAGGAGGCCTAGAGACAATGAACGGCGAGATGGTGGCAAAGGCGTTACGACAGGTGGAGATGGGCGAGGCCGGGTTGAGCGAGGCCGAGGTGCTGCGCCAGGCGCTGGCCGAGTTGGAGATACAGCGCGTGGTAGCCTCCAACGCGCAGGGGCATACGTTGCAGCGCGATGTGTTGGGCGCAGTGACGGCGCGCGGGTATCGGGAGGGGTGGCTGGATCAGCCTTTTATGGCCCGGCAGGTAGCGAAGGCGGTCGAGGAGTTAGGAGAACTGGCGGTGCTGTTCGATTTTGGCGCGGGCCATTGGTCCTGGGCCCGAGAGATCTGGGACGCGGCCAGGGATGCACGGGAGGCCTTCGATGCTGAAACAATGGGGTGGGTGGATGCCACGGTGACCGGTGACGTGCGCGATGAGGTGGCGGATGTGTTGATTCCACTGCTGTGCATCGCCGAGGTTGCGGGGTTCGATGCGTTGGAGGCAGTGCGGCGGAAGGCGCTGGGGGATGTGTCGAGAGGGAAACGACAGGGGGTGCAGAATGGGTGATCGGGCGTGGCAGCTGGAGGATGCGCGGCTGGTGGCGCGCGTGGTGATGCAGTGGTTAGGCGATGCGTGTGAGCGCATTGAGGTGGCCGGGTCTGTGCGGAGAGAGAAGCCGGAAGTGAAGGACATCGAGTTGGTCTATATCCCGAAGATGGTCACGGGCCAGGCAACGCTCTTCGGCGATGAGGTCCAGGTCTCAGCGATGGAGGAGCGGCTGCAGGCGCTGGTACGCAGTCAAAAGTTGATGTGGGATGAGTTGACGCCACGGCACGGCGAGAAGTATCAGCGGCTGATCCATGTCAACAGTGGGATGGTGATCGAGCTGTTCAGGGCTGACACACGGAACTGGGGTGCGATTATGGCGATCCGCACGGGGCCGGAGGACTACATCAAGATGGTGGTCAGCCATAGCTGGCAAAATGGGGTGATGCCGGTCGAGATGGTGCAGCGCGACGGTTATTTGTGGCGGCACGGGGTGATTGTGCCCTGTGAGAGCGAGGTGCAGTATTTCGAGGAAATCGGCATTCCGTGGTGGGCGCCTGCGGACCGGCACGCGGGGCGGTTATCGTTGTGGGCGAAGAGCAATGCGTTGGTCGCAAGATTTGAGTAGTCAAAATAAACAGGGAGGTACAGGAGATGAGTGATATCAATCAATTTATTCAGAAGTGTGTAGAGAAGAAGGCGGCGGGCGAAGCGCAGCAGGTGGCAGCGGAGAATCAAAAAGTACAGGAGCATCTGGACGCCTGGTTCGAGGCTATGGAGGAGGTGAGGGACCGGCTGCCCCAACCGCTGCGGGCCTATGTGGATCTTCCTCCGTATCGGGATTGGGTCGAGCGTTCTGATCCAGACGATAAGGCGTTTATGGTGGTACGGCTTGGGGATGCGGACGGGGCTAACCTGCGGGTTTTTCTACATCCTGGCGAGCTGCGCTATCCAGAGAATGGAGATTGCTATTCGCGGGTTCCACGTTACGAGGTTGGTTTAGGCCGGCAGAGACGGACATACGACGATGGCGAAACCTTTATCGAGTATGGACACTGGGTGGCTTTTGACGATCTGGAGATGGCGGTCGCGGCAGCCTATGAGGAATTGCAACGGCCCTTGCCGGAGCAAGAGGATACCGTAGTGGATGTGGCGAGCGTCACTATATGTCCGCTGTTGATGGCGGCGCAGCCAGACAACGCATTGCTGAGAGAATCGGCGTGCATCGGGGATCAGTGCGCATGGTGGTTATATTCGCGGTGTGCGATCTCTGGGCTGGCAGTAAGGGAGGCTTAGGGATGAAGACGTTGGCGATTGTGAACCAAAAGGGAGGCGTCTGGAAGACGACGACGGCGGTGACGGTGGCGCACGGGCTGGCGCTGTGCGGCCTGGATGTGCTGCTGGTGGATCTGGATGCGCAGGGGAATGTGGCGGATTGCCTGGGGATGAAGAAGGGGCCGGGGCTACACGATTTCCTATTGCGCGGGGCGGGATTGCAGGCGATTACGGAGAGCGGGAGACCGCATCTGGATGTGATTATGGGCGATCCGATGACGGCGGAGATGAAGCGCTCGCTGGCCGGGGACCCGTTCGGCATCTTCAAGCTGCGGGACGCGCTGGTGGATGTGGCGAGCGAGTATGACGTGTGCGTGCTCGATGCAGCACCCGGCGCAGATATCCTCCAGATGGGGGCGCTGGTGGCGTGCTCGCACTTTCTCGTACCGGTGGGGTTGGCTGATCTGGCAGTGATCGGGGCGGTGGATGCGCTGGGAATGGTGGCCTCGTTGAAGAAGCACGATGCGTTCAAGGGGCAATTCCTGGGCGTGCTGCCGACGCAGTGGGAACGGACGACGACGGAGAGCCAATATCAACTGGAGATGATGACATCGAAGTTTGGCAATTTGGTGTGGCCGCCGATCCCGGTGGATACGAGAGCGCGCGAAGCGCCCCGCTATGGCCTGACGGTGCTGGAATACGCAATGGACAGCCGGGCCGTGCGGGGGGTCCAGGTGAATGGGCGTGCGGTGGGCGGATACGCGCACATGGTAGCGCGGCTGCGCAGAGAAATGCGGCTGGAAGATGGGCGGCCGTGCACGACACGGGTAGATTAGCAGGGGGCGGATATGGAAAGTACGTGGGATACGCTATTGGAGAAGACGCTCGAAGACGTGAAGGCCGGGGATGCGCAGTCTGCGGTGCAGGCCGGGAAGCAAGCCCAGGCGGAGCGCGGGCTGACGAAGAAACAGCGCAAGGAGAAGGGGCGGCAGGCGGCGCGGGTGCGCGTGTTTTACGATGTGCCAGACTGGTTACGGAACGCGATCCAGGAACAGGCAGAGATAGAGCGGACGTCGGCGAGCAGCCTGGCCGCGGCGTTGCTGGCAGAGGGGTTGTGGGCATTGCGCGCGGGGAAGGTGGATTTGCATAAGCGACCCAGCGATTCGCCACGGTTCGACTGGATTGTGGAGGTGCGAGAGCGCGATGCGGGAGGTGGGTTTATGCGGGTTTTCAAGTCAAAGGGTGACATTGTAGGGTGACATTGAACAAAGTAACGGTGACATTGTAGGGTGACATTGTAGGGTGACACAGGAAAAAAGACAATGACACCCTTTGACCTACCAGGACGCACGGAGAGCGGTTTTACAGACGAACACGGGCTATCTATCCAGAATAAAGAAACAGGGCTTAGAAGTCAAATTTGAAGGAGGTAGGGATATGGACATCGGATTGTTGTGGTACGAGGCGCAGAAGGATAAGCCGTTGGCGGCACGGGTACGGGATGCGGCAGCGGCGGCGTTGCGGCGGCTGGGGCCGGTGGATACGTGCTATGTGCATCCAACGGAGTTGCCGGACGGCGACCTGGTGATCGAAGGGGTGCAGGTGCGCTCTTCGGCGCGGGTGCTGCGCGGGCATTTGTGGATCGGACAGGAGAGCCGTCCGGCTGTGGTGAGCAACCGGACGGCGGAGCAGGACGCGCTCAACGAGACGTTGAGCCTTGCACCGGGATTCGGGCAGTTGTCCTTGCTCTCATTATAGCATAGGTAGCTGGAGCGATATGCTGAAGCGAATGACAAGACAAACGTGGGCGTGGTTCGGGTTGTGGCTGCTGGCCGCGGCGATGCCAGCAGGGTTGTGTCTCGCGCTGGCGCGCCTGGCTGGGGCAACGTGGTGGCTGGCCGGATTAGTGTCCGGCGTAGCGTTTGTGATGACGGCGATTGGTTTGGCGTGCAGCGCACTATCTAGTTTGATCAGCGAGGTGAAACATGACAGAACAGGCCGGTAACTATGGCGGATTTTCACAGCCGGGAGCACGATCCTCCCGGCAGGAGAACCTGGAGACTGAGGTACGGATGCCGCTGGCGCAATCCGGGGTGCGCAGTGGCGCGGATACGATCGCGGCATTGTTAATCCTGGGCGCGTTGTTGGTGATGGGCCGTTGGGCGATGTGGTTCGCAATTGGGTTGTTCTTGTTCTCAGAGTATTACGATGATGCAATCGACAAGATTTCGGCGCGGGTGCTCGATCCGATGGCGACGGTGGTCGATGTCGGGGCGGCGTTCTTCAAGTGGACGTGGCCGCTTTTCGGATACAGCATCTTGCGGGTGCTATTCCCGATCACGTGGACGATGGAAGAGATGCTGTGGCAGAGATCGACCGTCGAATTCGCCTGGCCGTTTGTGTTTCCGTGCGCGATACCGTGGGGATTGCCAATCGGCCCGGGGCTGCGCGTGATCCTGCTGATTGTGATGATTGCGCCGCTCTTCACCTGGCGCAGCCTGCGGGATCGAATGAAGTGGTCGATCGAAGAGTTTACCCCATTTGGCCCGATCAACGTGGCCGAGTTGGGCATCGACCCGCGCAAGTGGGGACCGAAGACGGAGTCGCCTGTGGTGCAGGGGAAGGGGATCATCATCGAGAAGACGGATTATGAGCCGCATATCTCCAGGGCCGCCGAGGGCGTCTATATCAGCAATGGCAGCGGGCGTTCGACGGTGCGGGTGGATATGCGCTGGGTAACCTACGGGCAGTGGAAGGAAGTAGCGCGGCTGTTGATCGAGGAAGAGCAGCCGTTCACTGAGGAACTGCTCGGGCGCGGGCGGGTTTTCTCCACTCACGGGCCGAAGGCCCCGGAGTACGGAGCGAATCTGGGATACAGGTTCTTCAGGGACCAGATGATTCAGGCCGGATATGCGGAGTATCGTGGCGGACACCCGAATGAAGGGGTTACGTTGACGGAGGCGGGAATAGATTTCTTGACTCGCCGGTTTATCAATGAAGACGAGGAGAATAGCGATGACTATGATTCAGATCAGTCCTGAGATGGTGTGGCAAGTGGCAGAAGACGACGATACGGGGTTCGTCAGTTCGTCAGTCAGTCAGTCAGTCAGTCAGAGAGGGGGTGACGAACTGACTGACGAACCCCTCGGAGTGGGGGAGGGGTCAAGTTACGCGGTGATGGCGATGGCGCGGGCAGTGCTGCCAGCGTTGATCGGGCAGGTGGTGGATCGCCCGATCACCACAATTGAACCGTTGGAGCAGTATGGTCGTGTGGTGGTGGCGCGGGTGGTCCCGCAGGCCACGGTCGATCCGGTGCTGCCGTTGATACTGAGGCCGCAATCGCGCGGGTATGTGTTTTGGTATCAGCGCTACTGGCGCGGGTTGATGCGGTTTCTGAACGCGGCTGAGGTGCCGGGCTTGCAGCGGCGGATGCGCAGCCTTCAGCGTCGATTGGTGATGCAACTGCCACGGGAGGATTTGTCCCCACGGGAGATGGCGTTCTTTATGACGTGGCTGAGCCACGGGCAATTGGGCGATTACGAGCTGAGGTTGAGCAATGGCGGGCTGGCATAAGGTCGCGGATGTGCTGCGCGCGAGCAATGGGGATGTGACGGAGAAGGGCCTGCGCGCGTTGGGTCTAGGGTATGACAAGGTCCGCTGGATCGTGGTGCGGTTGGAAGCGATGGGGCTGATCCAGCGGGTGGGGTCGCGGCGGCAGCGCGTATTGGCGCTGCCGTTGGCTGAGGCGGTGAGCGCGGTGCAGCGGTTGACGCTGCCCGCGCGGATCGAGCGGCGGGACAAGGGGCGCGCGCATCGCGTGCCGGTGCTGGATGTGATGCGCGTGCTCCATGATCCAGGCGGGTTGTTTGCGCCGGGGGCGAGCTTTCCAGCCGACCAGGTGCTGCCGCGTACGTGGGCGCCGGACGAGCCGGACCAGTGGTACATCGGAACGCTGTTCGAGCGGCGGAAGCCGGGGCTGCGGGCGTTGTATGTGTACGATGGGGAGAGGGTGGTCAAGGTAGACGGTAGACGGTAGATACGCCAGAAGACTGGCGTAGACGGGGCGTCAGAGGACTGACGGGGCCGCAGCAGACTGCGGGGGGGGTGGGAATGACTTCACAGTTGACATTCTTAGAGGTAAGCCGGGTGCAGGTGGAGGCCAGCGCGGAGTTGGTGGCGCAGGAGCGCGCGGCGCTGGTGACGGCGCGGTTGTTTACGCGAGGGCAGGTCTCGGTGGACGAGGTGAAGACATTGACGGGACTGACGTACAGTGGGGTGTGGTATCTGATGAGCAAGATCGCGCGGGTGAGTCCGTGTTGGTACGATAAGGATGAGCGGACGTGGAAGATAATGGAGGAGTAGGGAGTATGGTCACTTGTTGGATGTGCGGAAAAGAATTTGAGCCAGACCGTGAGAGGCTGCGTGAGTGGGCTGAAAGTGGGCGTAACTTCGACCCTACAGATTGGGAGTGTTCAGCTTGCTCAAACCTCACGCTGTCTAATGAGCTTGTATTGTTTTGTTCGCAATGCGGAACAAAACTAAGCATAGTCGATTTTCATATAAACGGGCTGAATGGGTGGGCAGATGCAAAATGCTTGACGTGTGGCGGTTTTCATCGGTATATGAGAACTCCGGCCACACCTTGGGAGAGCATCATAAACCTAGATAACTATTACGCCTATGCGGCACAGCCTAACACGTGCATGAAGCTGACTGCGCTATCAGCTAAGCCAGCGGAGAAGCCTGCGCTATCCGCGCAGCAGCTTATGCTTTTTAGTTAGGCGGAATGGAGGCGATATGTACTCAGGAGCTTTTGTGTGGTTGGATATGCACTGGCGATGTACGATCATCGGTTTCAATTGGAATCGCGCCGAGGCGTTGCTGTTCTATCGTGGTGAAAACATTGGGTGGGCTGACGTTTCCCGCCTAACACCAGTTGCACGCGACGCCGCTGGTCGGTTTGCCCGCGTGCCTCGTGAACTGGACGCTGTGCGCGTGAACTCTAACGGTTAGACGGCAAGGCGTCGAAAGGGGAAAAATGAAATACGATTACGATACCATCTATGACGACAACGAGCGATGCGAGATTTGCGAGCTATCGATAATTGCTTGCACTTGCCCGGAGTGCAGCGTTTGCGGCATTGTTGGAAATCCGGCATGTATTGACACCCACATGCCGCGTCAGATGTGGCCCGCATTATGCGAGCCGCCTAACACTGGCATGAAGCCCGACGCCGCTATCGCTCTGGACGGTGGCGAGGATTGCTCAACACGCGGCGCGGCTTATGCCTGAGCCGTTAGGCCGACTTAGGAGGCGCATTATGGGAATTAGTTATCAGTGTTCGATTTACAGATGTAATGACTGTGGCGACGTGTACGAGTACGAGGACGGCAAGCTAGACGACACCGGCGCGTTTACGTGTGAACAGTGTTTGATGATTCGTCGCCTGATGAGTCTCAATTCCGCAGAGATTGCCTTTTCCGGTCTGGGACTATGGGATATTTTCAAGCCAACAAAGGGTGAGCGTGTCTATGTTGGTTCCGTATTGCTTGACCTGGACAATCCGCCGTTTTTTGTAGGCGACGGTATTTATTTCAAGTACGCGCCCGGATTTGTGTTGTTTCCGCGTGGCGTTGGCTAAAATGGTCGTTACGGAGGTAATATGAGCGACAGTCAGATGTGCAGAGATGATCACGGGCATCTGGGTTACATGGTGCAATGCTCAGAGTGTAAAGGCTGGGGGCGATTTGATATGGGCGGATATTTGATAGAGTGCGAAGAGTGCGGCGGGACTGGCGAAGTCTGGATAGGCGAGGAAGATTTCTACCAGCCCGATTACGACTTTACCGAGGATGACGATGAAACAAGCGACACTGTTTGATGGGATGCGGTTGACGCTGGAGCAGGCGGTTGAGCAGAGCCTGGACAGTTTGCGCTACTATGGCGAGCGTTATCGGCACTGGGCGCTGGCGTACAGTGGGGGAAAGGATTCTAGCGCGGCGGTAACGTTCGTGGCGTGGGCGATTCGCACGGGGCAGATTCCAGCGCCAGAGTCATTGACGGTGCTGTATGCAGATACGCGGATGGAGTTGCCTCCACTGCAACGAACGGCGCTTGATTTACTGGCGACGTTGCGCGAGCAGGGCTTTCAGGCGCGGGTTGTGTTGCCGCCCGTTGATGAGCGGTTCCTGGTTTATATGCTCGGCTATGGCGTCCCCCCGGCCTCCAATCGGTTTCGCTGGTGTACACAGCAGATCAAGGTTGAGCCGATGCTGGCGGCGCTGGAGACTTTGCGCGCGCAGTACGGCAAGCTGTTGATGCTGACTGGGGTACGGGTGGGGGAGAGCGCGTCGCGTGACCAGCGCATCGCAGTGAGCTGTAGCGTCAATGGCGGGGAGTGCGGCCAGGGATGGTTTCAGACTTCGACGCCGGAAAGCACGGCGGATACGCTTGCGCCGTTGCTGCATTGGCGTGTGTGCCATGTCTATGATTGGTTGTACTATGATCCGCTCGATCACGGGTATGCAGTCCCGGGTGTTGCGGATGTGTACGGTGAGGAAGAGGTACGCACGGGCTGTGTCGGATGTCCACTGGCCTCGCGGGATGTGGCGCTGGAACGGGTGATCCGCAGATCTGAGTGGGCGCAGCTCACCCCGCTTCTGGAGTTGAAACCACTGTGGCGCGAGCTGAAACAGGCGCGCTGGCGGAAGCGGAAGATAGACCCGGAGCGCAGGCAGGATGGCGCGTGGGGCCGCAATGTGCAACGGATGGGGCCGTTGACGATGGAAGGCCGCGAGTATGGTCTGGCGCGGGTGCTCGATATTCAGCGGCGAGCCGGAGTAGACTTCGTGGACGGTGTAGAGGAGGCGCGGATCAGGGAGATGTGGGTACTGGATATGTGGCCGCGGAAGTGGTCGTCGAAAGATACGAACGCGGATGTACCGTTACGTGAAGCGTTGCGAGTTACGTTAGATGGGCAGTTGGTTAGTCAATCCAGTTTATTAGCAGGAGGTTATTGATTGTGTGCTGGTGGGAGATTGTTGTTATTGTGGTGTTTGTGGTTATCTGCGTAGGTCTAATGATCTCAAATTTTGCCTTTATCGCACAAGTGCAATGCCTGATTTTTTATCGTACAGATGACGGCAAGAGGGAATGAGAAAATCGCCGGGGAATTGGTCATACGTTTTCACGGCTAAAAAAGTGCAGGCATAAGGGAAAAGACATGGTAGGACAAAAATGGACTGTTTTATTTTCTTACTTCAGGGTGAAAACAGGGGTAGACGATGGATGTAGATGATGAGGTATCAGTCTTTCCAGATCAATGTCCGGTGTCGAAGTCGCGGATTGTATTCAATTGCGCGACCGGTGGATGTCCGTTTCTTGGGTATACGCCGCAGCGACGGTATTTATACTGTGGGCATCCTGAGCGGGATCAGCATACCAGCCAGGAGCGCCTGGATAAGCGTACGGAGAGGTTGCACTGTCACGCGCGCGGAATCCAGGAAGCGTATGCGGCGCTGCTGTGGCGCGCTTCTCAGAAGTGGGGGCTGGCAGAGGTTTACGCGGAGTGCGTGCCGACCTGCGAGGCATTTGAGATTAAGTTGGGGCCTCAGCCGAACAGGATAGAGCTGTTCACGTTAAATGGGCAATGGGGATTCAGTATGACGATTGACGGCGGGGATTTGGTGTTTGGATACAGCTCGTTCTTGAAGTTTTGTGATCCATATCCGACACGCGAAGATGCTATTGAAGGCGCGATCCGGTTTATTGAGAAGCGGTTTTCCGAGGCTCGGGTGACGCATTCGCGCAGCAAAGCAGTTTTAGCCTGGGCGCAAGGACTGCGTCAGGCATCAATGCAGTTAAAACTATTCTAAGGAGGTAATGAAGCAATGGACGGAGCAGTGTTCGATAAACCGACGTGGGCGATTGTGGAATTGATGGCTCGAAACGCATCTTCAGCCCCAACGAAACGTATCTCGAAGCGTTCGCCAGTCGGCAATGAAGCAATATCCCGGCGAAACGGCGGCTGCAACCACCAGATTTCCCTTGCCAAGTCACGCAAAG
>Ga0116178_10000289_pt1 | contig 45690 bp, 44 predicted proteins | sample AD_STIC12_MetaG_FD_89880 | JGI IMG/M metagenome (GOLD analysis project Ga0116178, IMG submission 89880) | Active sludge microbial communities of municipal wastewater-treating anaerobic digesters from USA - AD_STIC12_MetaG | ecosystem: Engineered > Bioreactor > Anaerobic > Digestate | place: USA...
CAAGGACAGAGAAAGGAGAACCAACGACTACAACCACAACCCTGCTGAGCTACACTTAGACCCGCCAGGGTGGGTCAGTTTCCAAACGTTGCCCTGGGTCAAAATCCGACCGTTGCTAACACTCGGCAGGTCACGTCAATACCTGTCGCGTCAGGTGAGAATCTGACCGCAGAGGGCTATGCCGTGGCTTGGGGATCTGACCGAGGAGTTCCCGATTGTTGGCATAGGAGGTTTCCGGGTGGGGTGTCGTCCCTCGTGAGGGGGAGGGAGTGCGTTCGTAAGACCCTGGGGCGACGGGCTGGCCTGGCGATAGCGGAAGCGGGTGCAGGGGCGATGGCGGCAGCGCGCCGTGCCACGAAGTCTGCTGCCGCCCAGAGCATCGCCAAGACCGTGATCGTCGCCTCGCGGCAGGTAACCTCACGCCGTCGGGCACTCGAGCCTTCGGCTCGTGTGGGCGCCATACGAGGAGCTGAAGTGGGGACGACTGTGTGTTACGATCGTTTGGGTACGCGGGGGTTACCCTCTCGTTGCATTTTGAAACAGAGCAAGGTCTGGCCAATGAGGGGTGGCGTCGGTGGGCGTGGTGCCGGCGCCGCGAGGAGGGTTTGCTGACGTGACGCGACGGTCTGCGCTGATCGTGGACGACGAGGATACGCTGCTGAAGGTAATCGTCAAGGGTTTGGAGGTCCTCCAGCCGTCCCTTGTTGTGTACTCGGCGCGCAGCGTCGGCGAGGCGATCGCACAGCTTGCCTCGCGGTCCTTCGACCTCGTGATCACGGATCTGGTCATGCCGGAGATGGACGGCTTCGAGCTGTTGGCGTATCTCAGCCGCAGTGCGCGCCGGATACCGATCATCGTCATGAGCGCATTCCTCACGACGGCAAGGCGAGGACGGGTTGCCAGCCTCGGAGGGCTGTGGTGCTTCGAGAAGCCGGTTCACCTTCAAACCCTATCGGATGCCATTACCGAGATCCTGGCGTCGGGGCCGGACAGCATCGTGCATGGTGTGAGCGTAGCCGGACTCCTGCAGCTTCTGGAAATCGAGAAGAAGACAAGCACCATGACGGTGCATCAGGGCGAAACCGTGGGTCGTCTGTTCCTCCATCGCGGTCGTCTCGTCGATGCAGAATGCGGGGAGTTGCGCGGCGTCGACGCGGCTCAGCGTCTCGTCGGCCTGACCGACGCCAAGCTCGAGCTCGCCAACGTCTTGGCGAGCAACCGGAGGACGATCGATCAGTCGGTGAGCACGTTGCTTCTGGATGCGTTCCGTCTCGCGGACGAGGCGCATCTGGCGTCACGGATCGAGGAGGACGGCCCTGCACCTCCCTATGACGGTCTGAACGCGGCTGCTGTTACTGGCGAGCTCGAGAAGCTGGTGGCGATCACGGGATTTGTGGCAGCCGCGATCTACAGTCCTCAGATGGGGGTGCTTGCCAGACAAGGTGATCCTGGGACCGTGGACAACGAGCTATGCGCTCTCGTCAACGCCTCGACAGGGGGACTGGGTGAGGTGCTGGCGGAACGAGAGTGGGGGACGGTAAAAGACGCCGATATCGTAACCTCCCGCGGCTGGCTCGTTTGCTTCCGGAGCGTTCCCGACTGTGGGGGCATCTCACTCGTTACGACGTTCCGCAACGCGTCGTCTTTGGGCCTCCTGCAACATCGCCTGCGGGAGATCATCGGGCACTTGCGGCGCTTGTGCCTTCCGTCCTGAGAGCCTTGCAGGCTCGGCAGGTATCCGCTACCAACCTCGGAAGCACCCTACTCGAGCCCGCCCCGCCCTTACCGGTCTGGCCGTAGGGTTCGGCCTCGGCGTGGACAGGACCTTGCCGAAGGCAGGTGGGGGGACGGTGACCTTGTTACAATGCTCGCTCCGGCCGCGATGGCGGGGCGAGAAGGAGCACGAGATGAAGCGTTACGCAGCGTTGACGGTGGTGGCGGTAATTGCACTTGCGGGCTTGCAGACGTCTGCACAGGAAATGCCGAAGGTGGCTGTAATCGACGTCCAGGTACTGGTGCAGGAGTCGGCAGCGGGCAAGGAGGCGATGGGGCGCTTGGCCAAGCTGCAGAACGACAAGGTGGCGGGGCGCAAGAAGCTCAGCGACGAGTTCGACGCCCTGCAGAAGCAGTTCGCAGCGCAGTCTGCGACGCTCACCGAAGCGAAGGTGGCCGAGCTACGCAAGCAGCTTGAGGACAAAGAGATCGCTATCCGTCGGTACGACGACGATGCGACCCAGGAGCTGGAGAAGGCGAAGGGCACCGAGCTCGGGGGGCTCGAGAAGCAGATCATGCCGATCATTCAGGAGATCGGACGCGAGCAGAAGCTCTTGCTCATTTTCAACAAGTTCCAGTCGGGGCTGGTGTACGCCGACGAAGCGGTCGACATCACCGATCAGGTGCTGCGCCGTTTCAATACCAAGGTGACCACCAGCGGTCCCGCGAAGTGACCAACGCCGGGGTGCCCACCTCGGAGTCCGGGAAGGGGTGAGGACATGCTCTCGGTCACCCTCGGTGAGTTGGCGAGCTTGCTCGGCGGCGTCGTTGTCGGCGACGCCCAGCTCGCAGTGAGAGGGGTGCGGCCGCTCGGCGACGCCGACGCCGAGCATTTGTCGTTCTACCACAACCGGCGGTACCTGCAAGCGGCGCGCGAGTCGCGGGCAGGAGCGCTTCTGGTGGCAGCGCCGGAGGAGTTCCCCGGCCGCACCCTGCTGGTCGTGACGGAGCCGTACGCGGCGCTCGCCGAGGTGCTGCGGCTGTTTCACCCAGTCGATCGACCGGCGACCGGAATCCACCCGTCGGCGGTGGTGGCTGGCTCGGCCCAGGTGGGAACGCAGGTCGCGATCGGCCCATACGCAGTGGTGGGAGAACGGGCCGTAATCGGTCCAGGCGCCATCGTGAGCGCCGGGTGCTATGTCGGCGACGATGCCACGGTGGGCGCCGACACGTGGCTGCATCCTCATGTGGTGATCGAGCCGCGCTGCCGTGTCGGCGCACGCTGCGTCCTCCACGCGGGGGTCGTGATCGGCTCAGACGGTTTCGGCTTCGCCACGGTCAAAGGCGAGCACCGCAAGGTGCCCCAGGTGGGAATCGTGGTGGTCGAGGACGACGTGGAGCTGGGTGCCAACGTGTGCGTGGACCGGGCCACTCTCGGCGAGACGCGGATCGGGCGCGGCACGAAGGTGGACAACCTGGTGCAGATCGCCCACAACGTGCAGGTTGGCGAGGGGTGCGTGCTGGTGGCGCAGAGCGGGATCTCCGGCTCGACCGAGCTTGGGCATCACGTGGTGATGGCCGGTCAAAGCGGTGCCGTCGGGCACATCCATTTGGCCGAGCGCACGGTTGTGACCGCCAAGACCGGCGTCACCGAGGACACCGCGCCTGGCAGCATGGTCTCCGGGTTCCCCTCGCGGCCGCACCGCGAGTGGCTGAAGGCGATGGCGCACCTGTTCCAGATCGACGATCTCAAGCGTCGGATCGCGGAGCTGGAGAAGGCGCTTGCCACGAGGAGTTCGACATGATCGACATTCTGGGCATTCTGGACGTCCTGCCGCACCGTTATCCGTTCCTGCTCGTCGACCGCATCCTCGAAATGGACGACCAGCGGGTACTGGGGTTGAAGAACGTGACGTTCAACGAGCCGCACTTCACCGGCCACTTCCCGGGCGCGCCGGTGATGCCGGGCGTGCTGATCGTCGAGGCCATGGCACAGGCTGGCGCCGTGATGATGCTCTCGGGCGTGCCGGACCGGCACGGGAAGCTGATCTACTTCACGGGTATCGACAAGTGTCGGTTTCGACGGCCAGTGGTGCCGGGGGACCAGCTCCTGCTCGAGGTGCGGCTCGTACGCCGCCGGGCCCGCTACGCGGTCATGCACGGCATCGCACGGGTCGGGGAGGAGATCGCCGCCGAAGCTGAGCTCTCATCGGCGATGGTCGACCGTCCGCAGGGAGGGGAGTGATGAGCTCCCGCGTCCACCCGACAGCGATCGTCGACCCGGCGGCCGAGCTGGGCGAGTACGTCGAGGTCGGTCCTTACTCGATCGTCGAGGCTGAGGTTCGGATCGGTGGCGGGACGCAGATCGGCCCATTCTGCCGGTTCCAGGGGCCGACGACGATCGGCACCGGCAACCGCTTCATGTCCCACTGCTCGATCGGCGTGCAGCCTCAAGACCTCAAGTTCAAGGGTGGTCCGACGCGGCTGGAGATCGGAGACAACAACTTCTTCCGCGAGTTCGTCACGCTCCACCGCGGCACGCCCGGCGGCGGGGGCGTGACACGCCTCGGGAGCCACGGCTTGTACATGGTCGGCACTCACATCGCTCACGACTGCCAGATCGGGGACCACGTCATCTTTGCCAACAACGGCACGCTGGCTGGGCATGTGCACGTGGGGGACCATGCGACGATCGGTGCGCTCTCGGCCGTGCACCAGTTCTGCTTCGTTGGCGAGTACGCGTTCATTGGCGGCGGCACCATCGCCACCAAGGACTGCCTGCCGTTCATGAAGACCGTGGGCAGCCGCCCCGCGCGCTGCTTCGGCCCCAACAGCATCGGCCTCGAGCGCAAGGGCTTCTCGCCTGAGCGCCGGGAGGCGATCAAGAGCGCGTGGCGGTTGTTGCACAGCGGGAAGCTGACGACGCGTGAGGCGCTGGAACGTCTCGAGAGCGAGCTTGCAAACGCCCCGGACGCCATGCGCATCCTGCAGTTCGTGCGTGCCTCCGAGCGCGGCGTGATCCTCGCCCGCGGCTGAGCGCTGCCCACCGCCGTCCACCGCGATCGTTGAGCAACGCCCCCGACGCTGCTCAGCCGAGTTGGAACTCAGCGGTCTCCAGCACCTGCTTGACCTTGGCCATGAACTGGTCGGCGGTGGCGCCGTCCACCAGACGGTGGTCGAACGACAGGGCAATGAGCATCAGGCTACGCACCGCGATGACGTCGTTGCCGTCGCTGTCGGTGATCACCGTCGGGCGCTTGTGGATGCCACCGGTGGAGAGAATCGCAACGTTGGGCTGGTTGATGATCGGCAGTCCGAACAGGCCGCCGTACGGTCCCGGGTTGGTGACCGAGAAGGTGGAGCCCTGCACCTCGTCGGGCCTGAGCAGCTTGTTGCGCGCCCGGGTCGCGAGGTCGGTCACGGCCCGCTGCAACCCGATCAGCGAGAGCTCCTCGGCACGCTTGATGACCGGTACGATGAGCCCGTTGGGCAACGCTACGGCAACCCCGAGGTTGATATGGCGGTGGTACACGACATCGGTGCCGTCGATCGATGCGTTGACGACCGGGAAGGCCTTGAGCCCTTCCACCACAGCGGCGAGAAAGAACGGCGTATAGGTGAGCTTGAGCCCGTGGCGGGCCTCGAACGCCGGGCTTTCGCGCTCGCGGGTGCGGACGATCCGGGTCACGTCGACCTCGAAAACCGTGTGCACGTGCGGCGAGGTGCGCCGAGACATCACCATGTGCTCGGCGATGCGCTGGCGCATGATCGATAGCGGCTCGCGGTAAGAGTCGGGACCCACCGGCTCGCCGGGGGTCGGTGCCAGGGTCGGCGGCGGCGCTTTGGCAGCGGGCGGCGCGGTAGGTGCCGGTAGCGCCAACGGCGGCGTGGCGCCGCGCTCGATGAACCCCATGATGTCGTCCTTCGTCACTCGGCCGTGGATACCGGTGCCGGGTACCGCCGCGATGTCGATCCCGTGCTCGCGGGCGATCTTGCGTACAAGCGGCGAGGAGCGCTGCCGCACCAGCTCGGCCTCCTCGTCGGCAGGCGCTGGCGGTTCGGCTGGCGGCACCGTTGACAAAACGGGCGTCGCAGGCACCGCCTGTTCCGGCGTCGGTTCTTGGGTCGGAGGTGCCGGAGCGACAGTGGCCATCGGCTCGGCTGCCAGAGAAGGCGCGGCGCCTACCGCCTCGCCCGGCTGGGCGATGACAGCGATGACGGTCTCGACCGCCAGTGTCGTGCCGGGGCCGTGGAGGATCTGGGCCAGCACGCCGGAGGCGGGCGCTGGGACCTCGGCGTCCACCTTATCGGTCGAGATCTCGAGCAGCGGCTCGTCCTTGACGACCGTGTCACCGACGTTCTTGAACCACCGGACGATTGTCCCCTCGGCGATCGACTCACCCATTTGCGGCATCAGCACGTTGCTCGGCATCGTTACACCCTCCTCAGTCCCGCATCAGTCGTCAAGGCCATCCAGCCCCGTGTCATTCCCACGCCAGCCCGGTAATCGGAGGCCAGCGCTCGAGGTCCAGGGGGAACCCACGACCTCTCCTTCCACCTTCCGTTCCCGGATCACCGATCGCCGAGCGCCGTATTCGACCCTCCAGCCACCGAGCAGCGACCCCGTTCTAAATGTGGATCGCCACGCCGTCGACGGCCTCGGCTGCCTCGTGGATCGCCTCGTGCAGCGTCGGGTGGGCGTGGATGACGTGCACCAGCTCCTCGGTGGTGAGCTCGCCGGCCAGCGCCGCCTCGGCTTCGGCCAACAGCTCGGTGGCATGGGGGCCGACGATGTGCACGCCCAAGATCTCGTCGAAGCGCTTGTCAGCCACGATCTTCACGAAGCCGACCGACTCGCCGAGGATCGCCGCCTTGCCGACGGCCGAGAACGGGAAGCTGCCGACCTTCACCTCGTAGCCTTTCTCTCTGGCCAGCGCCTCGCTCAGCCCGATCGAGCCCACCTCGGGGTAGCAGTAAGTGCACGAAGGGATACGCAAGGGATTGATAGGACGCGGGTTGCGGCCGGCGATATGCTCCACGGCGATGACGCCTTCCATCGACGCCACGTGGGCGAGCCACGGGGTGGCCGTGAGGTCGCCGATGGCGTAGATGCCCGGCTCGTGCGTTCGCCCGAGCTCGTCGACCACGACCCGGCCGCGCTCGATCTGGACCTTGGTGTTCTCGAGCCCGATCCCCTTGAGTGACGCCACGCGCCCCACCGCCACGAGCAGCCGGTCGGCCTCGACCTCGACCGCCTCGCCCCTGGCGTTGACGCCCTTGCAGCGCACGACCTGACCGTCCACCGTGGCCTGCTCCACCCGGGTACCGGCGTGGACAGTGATCCCCTGCTTGCGGAAGGACTTGTCGACTTCGGCCGAGACATCGGCATCCTCGAGCGGCAGCACGCGCTCGAGCAGCTCGATGACGGTAACCTTGGAGCCGTAGCGGGCGAAGATCGAAGCGAACTCCATCCCCACCGCCCCGGCGCCCAGCACCGCCAGGCGCGGCGGCACCTCGGCGAGCTCGAGGATGTGGTCGGAGTTGAGAATGCGGTCGCCGTCGGTGGCGATGTGCGGGAGGTCGCCGCAGCGCGAGCCGGTGGCGAGCACGATGTGCTTGCACTCGATGGTGACGCGTGAGCCGTCCGCCTTCGTGACCTCCACCAGCCCGGCTTTCAGCACCCGGCCCGTGCCTTGCACCCACGTCACCTTGTTCTTGCGGAAGAGGAACTCGATGCCCTTCGAGTTCTTGGTGACGACCTTCTTTTTGTGGGCGTGAGCCGCTGTGAGGTCGAGCTTGACGTCGCCGCACACGACGCCGAACTTCCCGCCTTCGCGGGCGTGCTGGAGCAGGTCGGCCGTGTGCAGCAACGCCTTGGTCGGGATGCACCCGCGGTGCAGACAGGTGCCACCCAGCAACGGGTCCTTCTCCACCACACAAGCGTTGAGGCCGAGCTGGCCGGCGCGGATCGCCGCCACGTAGCCGCCCGGTCCGGAGCCGATGATCACCACGTCGTGCTGCATGTCCGCCATGTTGGATCCCCCTGTCGACCGCCGCAGCGGTGAGCAATTCTAGCCCGAAGGCCCTCCGCCCAACCAACCGGTCGAGAGTCGAGAGTTGAGGGTTCTCCCCCGCGCCTCCCACACAGCACGGCCGCCCGCCCACCCGCCTCCGCCCACCCGAGCGACCTGGACTTGGTCCTGGACCTGGACGTGGACGGTCTCCCGCCGAGACTGCCGACCGCGACCACCACCCCGCCGACGAACCGGGCGGGTGGGAGGGATCAGCTCTCAGCCGGGTGGCTGGGCGGGGGAGAGCCTTCGACCTTCGGCTTTCGACCTTCGACCGGGCGGGCGGCGGCGGGGCGCCTGACCCGCACCACCACGGTGTGGGCGGCGCGGTCGTGGGCCATCCGGCGGTTGGGGTCGTGCCAGAGATCGAGCAGCCCGAGGCCGAGCGTTCCAGGGATGTGCAGGTAGCCGGCGAAGCGCTCGACGCCCTCCCACAGCGACAGCCGGTGGTCGTCCAGCCTGACCACCCGCAGGCCCAACAGGCGCTTGCCGAGCGTGGCGCCGCGCCGGGAGCGGGTGAGGAGCGTGAAGTAGACCGCCGCTACCCCGTACGCCGCGACGCCCCGGAGCTTGGCCGGGATCAACCGCTCGAGCGGCAGGCGGACGAACGGGCGGGCGCCGGGCGCCGGTGCCACCGGGGGGGACTTGTGCTCGAGCGAGAAGGCGATGAGCAGCTCGCTCGCCTCGAGGTCTTCGGCCGCGCGGTCGAGCTCGCCGGCCTTGACCGCCTCCTCGACCTCACGCGGCAGGCCCTCGGCCTCGAGCCGCACGAGCAGCGGCGCCAGGTTCCGGAGCGCGGCGCGGTGCTCCTCACGTGCCGTCTCGTCGTGGCGCAGGATGTAGACCAGGGCGTCGAACGCCGGTCGCTCCTGCAGGCGCATCACCAGGGCAACCCATCCCAGCGCAGCCAACATCGTCGGCAGCGAGAGGATGGCGCAGTCGAGGGCGAAGGCGGCAAACCGGCGGCGGGGGGAAGGAAGCTCGGCTCCGACCAGGTCGGGCACGACCTGTAGCGGCTCAGGGCTCAGGAACCTCGTGGGCATGCGCGAAGGGTACCAGAGGCGTGTTCACCTGCGTCCGAGACCTCCCGCCCCACGTCCAGGCTACCGGGGGCGGAGGGGCGGAGGAGGGGGAGAGGGCGGCAGCTCTGTGTGGGGGGAGCGGGGGAAAGCTCTCGGCTCTCGGCTCTCAACTCTCGACTCGGGACTCTCGACCGGGCGGGTGGGGGCGAGGGCGTGGGTCGATAATGGGGCATGCGTCGCTCGCGGCCTCACTCCGTCGCCGTCTCCGATCTCCTCTCGCTCGGCTTCGCGGCGGTGGTCGCACAGGCGGTGCTGCTGCGGGAGGCGATGGCGGCGCTCGGGGGCTCCGAGTTCGCCTGGGGTGTAGTGCTTGCGGCGTGGCTCGGTGGCATGGCGCTCGGAGCCCGAGCCGGGGGCCGCGGGCGGGTGGGTGGAGCCGTCGGACCAGCCCTGGTACTGGCACTCACGCTGGGCGGCGTGGTCCTGCTGCGCGCGGCGCCGAGCCTCACGGGACGGGCGCCAGGTGAGGTGCTGTCGTTGCTCCACGCGGTGTGGGTCTGGCTGGCGGCGGTGTTGCCCGGAGCTGGGGTCGGCGGGTGGGCGTTCGCGCGCCTATCGAATGCTTCGGTGGCAACGCTGGGGGCGGGTGCGACGTACGCCTGGGAGAGTTTGGGCGGGGTGGTGGGAGGGCTGGTATTCACGTTGCTTCTCGCCGCCACCGGCTCGGCCGCGGCGATCCTCGTGGCGGCGGCGGTGGTGGGACTCGCGGCGCTCGTCGCGCGCGGCCGCCTGTGGGTCGGGCTGGGGTGGGTGGCAGTGTTGCTTTTTACGGCTGTCCCTAGCGAGAAGTGGTTGGCGGCGATGGGTTGGCGGTGGGCAGGTCGTCCCGGCGCGCTCGGAGCGGCTCGGAGCACCAGCCAGGAGCGGCTCGAGGTCTCGGCCGGCTCGCCCGCGGTGCTATTTGCCGATGGACGGCTGGTGGCGGAGCTTCCGGACCCCTACCGGGCGGCACTACGAGGGCACCTGCTCATGCTCTTGCAGCCCCACCCGCAGCGAGTGTTGCTGGTGGGCGCCGTACCCGGCGAGCTGGAACCGTACCTCCTGCGCCACCCCGTGGAGCGGCTCGACATGGTGGTCGAGGATGTCGGAATGTCCAAGCTCCTGGAAGAAATCAGGCTGAAGCCGGCGCTCTCGCCGGAGCAGGAGCGACGGCTGCACGTGGTGGTCGGCGACCCTTTGCGGGTGGTGCGGCGGGGAGGCCCGTGGGACCTCGTCATTCTGGCGGACGGCGATCCCTCCACGCTGCGAGGTCACCGCACGCGGAGCCGGGAGCTCGTTGCCGCGTGTCGGACGGCCTTGGCGCCGGACGGCGTGCTGGCAATGCGGGTGGGGGTGAGCGACACCTACCTCGGCGGGGTCGGCGGGGCACTTCTCGCCACGTTGGCGAGCACCGTGCGGGCGGAGTTCCCGGTCGTGCGGGCGATCCCCGGTGAGGAGGTGTGGCTCGTCGCGAGCCACGGCGAACAAGATCTTTCACCGGAGCGGCTGGCTGCGAGATGGCAAAGGCGTGCGATCAGTGACGCCATCTTCCGACCCGAGCTGCTTCCTACTCTCCTCGACCGCGGGCGCGCCGAGTCCCTCGAGGAGTTCCTACGGCGACCCCGACTGCCGCCGACGACCAGCGAGCATCCGCGCGCTGTGATCCTGGCCGCTGCGCTGGAGGAAGGGCGTGCTGAGGGTCGGGTCGGACGAGCGCTGGTTCGGGTGGAGCGGCTCGCCCATTGGGCGCTACCGCTCGGCCTCGGCATCTGGGCGCTTTGGCTCGTGTTTGGCGGGCTCAGGCGTCGGGTGAGCCGGGCGGGGCTGTTGGCGACGGTCGGTTTCTGCTCGATCGGCTGGTGGTTGCTCATGTTGGGGGCATGGCAGGTGACGCGTGGCTCCGTCTATGCCGAGGTGGGCGCGTTGAACGCCGTGCTGATGGGCGGGCTGGGCGCGTCGGCTCTTGCCCTGGGTCGACGCACACATCTCGCCGAGCGCTGGCTGCCGATCGTGCTTGCGGGAGGCGGCGCCCTTTCCGGGGTGATGACGGTTTGGTGGGTGTGGGGAGGGGAGGCGTGGAGCGTCCTGCCTCTGCTTCTGGTGGCTGGGAGCGTGACCGGTGCGGCGTTTTCCGGCACCGTGGTGCTTGGGGACCTCGGGGGCGAGGTGTTTGGCGCCGCCAGAGGGTTCGCTGCCGACGAGCTGGGGGCGGCCGTTGGTGCGGCACTGCTCGGGCTGCTCGGGCTGCCGGTGCTGGGGGCCGTGCCGTTGGGGCTGACGCTGGGCGGGCTGTGCTTCGGCGCTGCTGTCGCGGCGGCGCTGGCCGCGCGCCGGTAGTGTGATCCCCACCTCGGTCGCTTCTGAAACGGCCTGAAGGTCGGCAGCTGCCATCGTCGTGGTGGGGGCTGGCGAGCGCTCCGCGTGTCGAGGTGGGTGTGGATCCTCACCGCGAGCACCCGCTGAGAGGAAGGAAGGCGGGTACCTTGCCGTGTTGGGGCACGGGGAGCAGCTTTTGGCTCGTGAGTTTCGACTCTCGATCGGGCGAGTGGGCAGGCGTCAGGCGAGAGCGCCGAAGATGAGCTTGGTGAGTGCCTCGCGCTGGGCGTGGTCGACGCCGGTGAACTCGACCCCGAGCTGGTAGGTACGGTTGCCGGAGGCGTCGGCGAGCTCACGGCTGAAGACGACGGAGAAGGTGACCGATACCGCAGCATCGGACGAGCGGATCGAGACCGTGGACGAGGAGCCGACGAGCAGCGGCAGCTCGGTCTCGATGAGTGCCCCGTACGGGCTCATGTTGCGGATCCGGGCCTCGTAGCTGAACTCGAGGGTGACGGGCTCGTGCAGCTTTCCGACGGCGCCCAGGGGCTGCTCGCCGTCCGCCGCCACCGCTATCTCCGCCTCATAAACCGACACCGTGCGTCCGCTGGGTAGGGTCCGGACCTCGCCGAGACGACAGGAGGCGATATGGCCCCGCAGCCGGAGTGTCTGAGTCGCCTTGGTATGGAGCACCAAGGTGCACGTTCGGTCGAGGCGGACTTGGCGTGCCGTTTCGATCGTCATGCTGCTGGCTCCCATCGCCTTGACCCGGCCTTCGACGGTGGTGAGCAGAGCTGCGCTCACGTTCGTGACCTCATGGCGCGGCGAGCGGCGACGTTCCATCAAGCTGGACCTCCACGAAGCTCGGCGCCGATTATACGTGAGTTGGCGGCTATACTGCCGGGGTGCGGCAACCCCTGCTTCTGGTCTGCAACGACGATGGCTTCAGCTCACCCGGCATCCAGGTACTGATCGCCACCCTGGCACCGGTGGGCGACGTCTGGGTAGTGGCTCCGGATCGCGAGAACTCGGCGGTTTCTCACGCCCTTACGTTGTCGCGGCCGCTGCGGCTGAGCGAGGCGAGCCCACAGCGGTTCGTGGTCGACGGAACGCCCACGGACTGCATCGCGTTGGCGCTCGGGTACGTGCTCAAGGGCCGCCAGGTGGATCTGGTCGTTTCGGGTATCAATCACGGCGCCAACATGGGCGACGACGTTCACTACTCCGGCACCGTCTCGGCGGCGTTCGAAGCGGCGGTGCAAGGGCTCCCGGCGATTGCCATTTCTTTGGTGGCCGGCAACGGCTGGGACTTCACCTACGCCGCCCGTTGCGCCCGCTGGCTGGCCGAACGGGTGCTCGCTCGCGGTATGCCGGCCGGTACGCTGCTGAACGTCAACGTGCCTCCGGGTCCGCCACGGGGTGTCGGGTTGACCCGGCTCGGCAAGCATCGCTATACCGAGGGGGTGATCGAAGGGACCGATCCGCGGGGCAAGAAGTGCTACTGGATCGGCGGCGGCGAGCCGGTGTGGCAGCGCATCCCGGGTACCGACTTCATGGCGATTGCCGATGGCTACGTTTCGGTGACGCCGCTGCAGCGCGACATGACCGATCTCTCCAGCCTCGAGGCCCTGCGCAACGACCCGGGATGGGAGCTGGAGGAGACACCGTGAGTGCGGGTGTGCCGATGCGTCGGCGGCTGCTCGTCGAGTACCTGCGGGCAACGGTCGGAGTGCGTGACGAGCGAGTGCTGGATGCCATTGCCGCCGTGCCGCGTGAGGTCTTCGTGCCGCCGTCGCTGTTTCCTCAGGCCTACGAGGATTACCCGCTCGAGATCGGCGATGGGCAGACCATCTCGCAGCCGTCGGTGGTGGCGCGGATGCTGGAGCTGGCGGCGGTCGGCGAGCGGGAACGGGTGCTCGAGATCGGCGCCGGCTCGGGGTACCAGGCGGCGGTGCTGGCGCGGCTGGCCCGCTTCGTCTTCTCGGTCGAGCGACTGCCGCGTTTGGCGGAGGGCGCTCGCACCCGCCTCGCCCAGCTCGGCTTCCGCAACGTCTCGATCCAAGTCATGGACGGCACGCTCGGCTGGCGGGCGCAAGCACCGTTCGATGTCATCATCGTCGCGGCGGCGGCCCCCGCCATACCGCAGGCACTGAAAGAGCAACTCGTCGAGGGCGGGCGCTTGGTCATCCCGGTGGGGGATCTGCGGCGTCAGGAACTGCACCTGCTCGTACGGCGGAGCGAGTACTTCGAGCAATCCGTTCACGGCCCCGTGACGTTCGTCCCACTGGTTGGCAAGGCAGGGTATCCCAATGGCGTGTCGTCCTCCTGAGCCGCGGGCGACAGCAGGTGGCAGGGCTCCATGAGGGTGATGACCTGCCACTACCTAGTGAGTGGTCGTGTGCAGGGCGTCGGTTACCGCTACTTCACGGCGCGTGAAGCGCGAGCGCTCGGGCTCGACGGTTGGGTGCGCAACCTGCCGGACGGGCGCGTCGAGGTGGTGGCGCGCGGTGAGGTCGGCGCTGTCGAGGCATTGCTCGGCCGCCTGTGGCAGGGGCCGCCGATCTCGAAGGTCGCGGACATCGAAATTGGGCCCTGGGACGGGCCTCTCGAGGGTGGGTTCGCGATCCAACGCACCCCCTGGTAGCCGTTGCCAGCCAGGGTCCAGTCGGCTACGATCGTGGGTGATGGGGCTGTAGCTCAGTTTGGATAGAGCAGCGGTTTCCTAAACCGCGTGTCGGTGGTTCGAGTCCACTCAGCCCCGCCACTTTCTCGTGGTTCCCGAAAACCCAGTACCCGGAGGCGGGATGCGCGTGGTGCTGATGCAGGAGGATGGCGGCAGCGCGGTACTGACCGACGAGCACGAGGCGGCTTCGCCCGGGCGACCGGTGTTGGTGGTCGAAGCCGCCGATGTACGCGGGGTTTTTCGGCCGCGCGACCTGATCACCGGACCGGGCGGCGAGCAGATCCACGCCGTCTCGGTGGTGATGGGGTGGGCGTCCGAGGACGGCCGCCTGCCGGAGGAGCTCGCCGCCGCCCACGCCTTCGTGTCGCAGCTCGCGCCTTGCGCCTCGGCCTCCGAATAGCCCCCAGCCAGGAGCCGGCTCGGGCGCCGCTCCCTGGCGATGTGACGGGTTTCGGGGCGCGCCTCGGCCCGGGAATCCGCACGAGGTGCGCTGCACGATGGATCGTGGAGGTGGACCTCTCGACACCCACCGGCACGGCTCGGGAGGACCCTTCACGACATCATCAACGCGGCCCCGCTGTGGTCGAAAGGGCAGTACACTGCCGCGATGCTGGATCTCTCGTGGTGCGTGGCGACGGCCGAGGTCCTTGCTCAGGACCGAGCCCTGCTGGCCGAGGTGGACGCGGCGCTGAGGCGAGGAGTGCAGCGCGCGGGCCCGCACCTGGTGTGCCGACCGGGTTGCACACCCTGCTGCATCGGCCCGTTCGACATCACGCCCCTGGACGCGGTCCGCCTGCGAAGCGGCCTCCGAGCTCTGCGCTCGATCGACGCGGCGCGGGCCGAGCGGTTGCAGGGGCGGGCGCGGGACGCTTGGCGGCGCTTGGAGGGCGATTTCCCGGGCAGTGCTGGCGACGCCAGACTCGACGACGACGACGAGGCAAGGGAGAGGTTTTTTCGGCGTCACGCCGGGGAGCCGTGTCCGGCGTTGGATTCCACCAGTGGGTGGTGTGAGCTATACGCGTTTCGGCCACTGTCGTGCCGCACGTTCGGGCTTCCCGTGCGCACAGCCGGGATCGTGCTTGGGCCGTGCTCGCTCGGTTTCCGTACGGCGCAGCCGGCCGAGATCGTGGACGCCACCGTCGAGCCCGACCCTGACGACCGCGAAGGCAGCCTGCTCGCTTCGCTCGCGGCCACAGGGGTGAAGGGCGACACGGTGGTTGCGGCGGTGCTCGCTGCCGCCGAGGAAGGGGCTCGGTGGGAGCCGTGCTCTCGACCACATCCATGACGTCGCTTTCGACCCTCGACCAGCGGCCGGGTAGGCGAGCCTGGCGACTGTTGGCGACCTGCTCGCGAGGTCTGGAGGGGGTCGTAGGCGCCGAACTGCGGGCGATGGGGGCCGCAGGCGTCGAGGAGGGCCGAGGGGTGGTGGAGTTCAGCGGCGGCCTGGAGGAGGTTTATCGCGCCAACGTCGGCCTGCGGGCGGCGATGCGGGTGCTGCTCCACCTCACCCAGGGCGAGGCAGGGGGCCGCGAGGCGCTTTTCGCCCTGGCTTCGGCCGTGGCCTGGGAAGACTGGGTTCGGCCCGAGCAGACGATCGTGGTCGATGCCGCGGGACGCACCCAGGCGTTTCGCAACTCGGGGTTCGCGGCGCTCGTGGTCAAGGACGCCGTGGTCGACCGTCTGCGCTCCCGGACCGGCCGCCGCCCCGACGTCTCGCGCACCGACGCCGACGTAAGGATCCATCTTCACCTGCAGGGAACGCACGCCAGCCTCGCTCTCGACGCGAGCGGCGAGCCGCTGGCGCATCGCGGATACCGCCCGCGAGGCGGTCCGGCGCCGCTCTCGGAGGCGTTGGCGGCGGGGTGCTTGGCGCTGGCCGGGTACGATGGCCGCCAGCCGTTCGTCGACCCGATGGCGGGGACCGGAACCATCGCGATCGAGGCGGCACTCATTGCCACCGCCACGGCGCCGGGCCTGAGACGGCACTTTGCATGCGAGCGGTGGCCGTGTCACAGCGGCGAGCTCCTGGCCAGCGTGCGGGCGACAGCGGCAGCTATGCGCCGTTCGGCGCCGGTGCCGGTGCTCGCCCGCGACGTGAACCCACGGGCGGTAGCGGCGATCCGCCACAACGCCACGGCGGCCGGGATGGGAGGGGTGGTGCGGGTCGAGCGAGGTGAGGTTCGGAGCTTGCCGGTCCAGGCGCCGGGCACGGTCGTGCTCACCAACCCCCCGTATGGCGAGCGCTTGGGCGAGCCGACGGAGCTCAAGGTTCTCTACCGTGGGCTCGGTGACACCTTCAAGCAGCGGTTGCCGGAGTGTACCGTCTGGATCCTGACCGGAAACCCCGAGCTCGCAAAGTCGATCGGGTTGCGGGCGAACCGCCGGGTGCAGGTCTTCAACGGCCCCATCGAGTGCCGTCTCCTTCGCTACGAGATCGTGGCGGGTAGTCCTCGCCATCGTTCCACTGGGTGATCGGTGACCGAGGGCTGAACCTGGGGTTGGCCTCCGTCCTGGGGAGGCTCCACTTCGGCGTCGTCGGGTCGGAAGGCGGGGCACCCTTCCCGAGTGCTACACTTTTCAGCCCATGACGGCTTCCGTAGCTGCCCTCATCCCTGCGTTCAACTGCGCCGCCGTGATCGCGGCAGTGGTGCGAGGAGCCCGCCGTTTTGTCCCCGACGTCCTGGTCGTGGATGACGGGTCGGGCGACGGTACGGCGGCAGTCGCGCGTGCGGCCGGCGCGCGGGTGGTTGTCCACGACCAGAACCGCGGCAAAGGGCCGGCGTTGCGTTCAGGGCTGGCGGTACTCCTCGGTGAACAGTGGACCCACGTCCTGATGCTCGACGGCGACGGCCAGCATGACCCCGAGGACATCCCCGGTTTCCTCGCCGCCGGCGAGACCGTCGACCTGGCGCTCGGAAACCGGCTCCACCGGCCAGAAGCAATCCCGGCCAAACGCTTCTGGACCAACTTCATCGGCACTCGGGCGCTGGAGCTGATGACGGGTTACCCGCTCGAAGACTCGCAGTGCGGATTCCGGCTCCTCGCGGCGCCGTTGCTGCGCCGCATGAGTCTGGTCGGCAACCGCTACTCGGTGGACACCGAGATGCTGGTGCGGTCGGGCAAGCTGCGCGCCCGCTTCGCACACGTTCCAGTCCGGGTGATCTACGGCGGGGTCACCCCCTCGCACTTTCGGCCGTTGCGCGACACCGTGCACATCGTGCTCTCGGCCGTGCGATTCAAGGTCGACGAGGGCGACCTGCGGGTCGACCCGGGCCCGGACGCATGGCGGCACCTGGTCACGGTGCCGACCGTGTTGCCGTCCCTGTTGGAGGCGACGGCTTGAAGGAGACCGTCATCGTGACCGGCGGCTCGCGTGGCATCGGGCGCTCGATCGTCGAGCTGCTGGCCGGTGAGGGCTACCGGGTCCGGTTTCTCTACCGGAGCAACGATGGCGCGGCCCGAGCGGTGCTGGCGGCCGTGGCTTCGGCGGGGGGCGAGGCGTACGCGCACCGCTGCGACGTCGCCGACGCGGCGAACGTGGAGGCGTTCTGCGAGCTGGTGGCCGACGAGCCGATCTACGGGCTGGTGCACAACGCGGCGGTGATCTGGGACGGCCACTTCCTGCTGATGGCGCCCGAGGCCTGGGAGGTGGTGATGCAGACCGTAATGACGGTGGCGTACCGGTTGACGCGTGGCTGTCTGCGCCCGATGCTCAGGGCTGGTCGCGGCCGAATCGTCGCCGTCGGCTCGCTGTCCGGGATGCTCGGTCATGCCGGACAGGTCAACTACTCGACCGCCAAAGGTGGTTTGCATGCTTTTGCCAAGGCGCTGGCACGTGAGGTCGGGAGATACCGCATCACGGTCAACACCGTGGTCCCGGGCTGGATCATGACCGACCTCGTGGCGGCCATGCCGGAAGCCAAACGCCGCGAAGCCGAACGAGAAATCCCCCTGGGCCGGATGGGGGCGCCGCTCGAGGTGGCGCGCGTCGTCTCGTTCCTCCTCTCCGAGCAGGCCTCGTACATCACCGGTGCGACGATCCGCGTCGACGGCGGGGTCGGAGCTTAGCGGGGTCGGGGAAATCATGAGCCCGCGCGCGAGCACTCGCTTGTCGGTGGGGCGGGGCGTGGTCGCCGAGGCCCACGAACGTTAGCCTCCGGCCACCACCCCCCGGCCAGGGCGTAGGTCAGCTTCGACATTCCCGATCCACGAGCTCTGCCGGGACGGGTGATATGCTTTCCGCGGAGGGCGGAATGAGCGGTATCTTCAAAGCCTACGACATCCGCGGCGTGTACCCCGATGAGCTCGATGAGTCGATCATGTACGCGATCGGCTATCACTTCCGCGGCATCCTCTCGAGCGAGGACCTGGACCGTGGCGGGCGGGTCGTGGTGAGCCGCGACATGCGCGAGTCGTCGGTGCCGCTCGTGGCGGCGCTCGCGGACGGTCTGCGCACGGCTGGGCTGGGGGTCATCGATATCGGCTTGGCCACGACGCCGATGAACTACTTCGCGATCGGACATCTCGCGGCTTCGGCCGGGATCCAGGTCACGGCCTCGCACAACCCGGCGAAGTACAACGGGGCCAAGCTTTCGCGTCGGGACGCCATCCCGGTGTCCAACGAAACCGGGATCGGTGAGCTGGAGCAGCTCGTCAAGGCCACCCCGGCGCCGCCGGTGAGCCCGATCGCCTCGTACGAACAACGCGACATCTTCTCGGCCTACCGCGAGCACGTGCTGCGCTTCGTCAGGTTGCGGGATCCACGGCTGAAGGTGGCGGTCGACGTAGCCAACGGCATGGCGACACTGTACGAACCGCTGCTACGAGCGCTCAACCTCGAAATGGTGCCGTTGTTTTTCGGGCTCGACGGCAACTTCCCCAACCACGAGGCCAACCCGCTCAAGCCGGAGAACTTGCGCGACCTGCAGCGGGCGGTGCGTGAGCACGGCTGCGCCCTGGGCCTGGCGTTCGACGGCGACGCCGACCGAGCGATCATGGTTGACGATCAGGCCGCGATCGTCGGTGCCGACCTCGTGACGGCGTTGCTCGCGGGCCCGGTGCTGGAGCGCTTTCCCGGCCGCCCGATCATTTACGACATTCGCTCCTCCTGGGCCACCAAGGAGGCGATCTTGGCCGCCGGCGGCCAGCCGGTACGCGAGCGGGTGGGGCACTCGTTCATGAAGGCCACGATGCGGCGCCTCGGGAGCCCGTTCGGTGGCGAGCTGGCCGGGCACTTCTACTGGATGGAGAACTACTGCGCCGACTCCTCGCTCATCACCGCGATCGAGCTGCTCAACGTGCTGCGGCGGGAGGGCAAACCGTTCTCGGTGCTGTTGGCGCCACACCGCCGCTACGCAGGGACAGGGGAGATCAACTTCCGCGTCGAGGACAAGCCGGCGATGATTCGCCGCCTCGCGGAGGTCTTCGGCGACGGCAAGATCGATTACGTGGACGGGATCACCGTGGAGTACGCCGACTGGTGGTTCAACGTCCGCCCGTCCAACACCGAGCCGTTGCTGCGGCTGGTGATGGAGGCGCGCACCCCTGGGCTGCTGGCCGAGGTGAAGCCGCGCCTGCTCGCGATCCTCGGCGAGCCCGAGGCGGGCGGGCACTAGCTCCAGCCGCCCGCAATGGCTGAGCGAACCGCTTCCGAGCTCGCCACCATCCTGGCCGAGCTCGACGCCGGGCGGGAGCCGGAGGAGCTGCAGTTGCTGGCGGTGCTGCGTCGGCCGGAATGCCCACGCGACCTCATCGACCGGTTGTGCACCTGCCGCTGGGTGCTGCGCCGGCGACGGGTCGCGACGCTCGTGGTGCGGCACCCGGCCTGCCGCCACCCGTTCGCGTGGCAGGTCCTCCCGTATCTCGGCTGGCACGACCTCCACGAGGTCTGTCGCGACCCGCGCACGGCGCCGGCGATCAAAGCCCAGGCTGAGAGGAAGCTCGGTGAGCGCCTCGCCAGCATGACTCTGGGCGAGCGGATCAGCCTCGCCAGGGTCGCTTCTCGGGGCGTCGTACGGGCGCTGCTGACCGACCCCGAGGTGGTGTGTATCGAGGCGCTGCTCGGCAACCCACGCTTCACCGAAGAGGAGGCGCTCCGCCTCCTCGCCATCAACCCGAGCCCCGCCTGCCTCACCGCCTTACTACGTCATGAAACGTGGGGGCGACGGCAGGCTGTGATCCGTGCCGCTGTGCGCTCGCGGCGGCTTCCACTCGGGGTCCTGACTGGGCTGGCTGCGTCGTTGCCGGACACCGAGATCGCTGTTCTCGTGCGGGATGGGGAGGTGTCAGACGCTTTGCGCAACGCGCTCGTCGAGCTGCTGCTGGCTCGCCGTTCCGCCGCCGACGGCGTTTCGTACCCCGACCCCTCTTGCAGTCTCGGCCTTGACTGACTAGAGTCGGCTCAATGAGCTCGCAGGAGCTTGGCACCCCGAAGGAGCTCGGCGAGGCGTTGAAAAGCGCCCGTACTGCGGCAGGGGTGTCGATCGAGACGATCTGCGAGCGCCTGAAGCTCACGCGCCGGGTTATCGAGGCGCTCGAGAAGGGCGAGCTCGGTAAGCTTCCCAGCCGCACCTTCGGGAGGCTGTTCCTCCGCCAGATCGTGGAGCTGTACGGTGAAGACCCCGAACGCTGGGTTGCCGCGTTCGAACGGGCTTGGGAGTGCTGGCTCCAAGGCAGCCAGAGCATCCGTTTGAGCGACGAGCTGCCTCGCGCGCCACGGCGGCTGGGCCCGTGGATCGTTGGGCTGGCCCTGGTCGTCGTGGGTGTGGCGGCGGTTCTCTACCTGGCTGCCCGGGTGCAGGGCCCCGGCAGCGGGCAGGTCGCTCCGACCCCGGCGACCCTGTTGCCGATGCTGGCGCCGACACCCAGCCCGCCACCCGAGCCGACGCCGCCACCGAAGCCTCTTTCGACCGCCCCGCCGGGGACGCTGACGGTACGGACCGCGGCTACTGCATGCTGGGTCCAGGTGCGTATCTCCGGCGAAGCCATTCAGTCACGGCTCATGCCTGCCAGCTCCGTCTGGGAGGTCGCAGCCGGCGGGAGGCCGGTCGAGCTGGTGCTCGGCGATGCAGGAGCGATCGAGGCCATCGAGTACCTCGGAGATAGGCGCACCGGGCTCGGTCGTTCTGGAGAGGTGATCCGTCTGGTGCTGGCGGGTGGCGCCGTCACGACCCAGACGCCGGGAGAATGAACCGTGTCCGAGCCGACCGCTCCGTCCCCGGTGCAGGAGATCGTCGATAACATCAGGCAGGGTCTGGTCGCACGCAACGTGCGGTTGTTCGCCGCCCAGGGCCTGCTTCCGGTCAGCCGCGAAGAGCTGGTTCGGGTGCTGGTGCTGCTGGTCAACGATGGCGACGAGGAGATCTCGGGCGCGGCCCGAACCTCCCTGGGCGAGTTCTCGACCGAGGTGCTGGTCAACACCCTGCGGGTGGAGAAGCTGGATCCGCTGGAAATCGACCTGCTCGCACGCTGCCGGGAGGACGAGGATCTCTGGGGCGAGATCATCCGCTTTCCCAGCACCGCCGACGAGACGCTGCGCTGGCTGGCGCGGAGCGCGCCAGCCAGAACCCAGAGCACGCTGATCACCAACCAGACGCGCATCATGGGGTGCCTGGAGATTCTCGAGGACCTCAAGCACAACCCGATCGTCAGCCAGGACGTACTCCGCCGAGTCCGCGAGTTCGAGGAGGAGTTCCTCCAGAAAGCCATTGTCTGGGCGACAGCCGAGGAGGTGCAACCGAAAATCGAGCAGGGCCCCTCGATCGAGGAGGCACTGCAGCAGCTCCGCGCGATCGGCATGCAGATCGCCGGTCTCGGGCCGGGTGTTGAGTCCGATGACGCGCGTCTGCCTGAGCCGGATCCGAGCGCCCCACCGGAGATCCGCGATGCCTTCATGCGCATCTCGATGATGACGACGTTCGAGAAGATCATGGCAGCGCTGAGGGGAACCCGGGAGGAACGGTTCATCCTCGTGCGTGACCGCTCGGTGCTGGTGGTGCGGGCCGTGATCAACAGCCCGAAGATGAACGAGGCCGACATCGAGCAGATCGCCGGCAATCGCAGCGCCAACCCGGAGGCATTCCGAATCATCGCCACCAAGCAGCGGATGTTGCGGCGCTACGGCATCCTGCGTGCGCTGTGCTTCAACCCCAAGGTCCCGACCGGAATCAGTCTCAACCTTTTCCGGCGCTTGAGCCAGCGCGACCTGTCACTGCTGGGCAAGGATCGGGGGGTACCGGAAGCGCTCCGGAAGGTTGCCCGTGAGGAGGTCAGTCGCCGTGGTTGAGATGTGGGCTGATATGATGAGCGAGGATTGGACGATTGCCGATGGCGAGTCAACGAACCTTGTATGAAGTTTTGGGCGTCAACGCCCAGACGACAACCGAGGAGATTCGGGCTGCGTTTCGCCGGCTTGCCCGCGAGCGCCACCCCGATCGTTTCCAAGGCTCGGCTCGGGCAGCGGCGGAAAAGGCGTTCCAGGAGATCACGGAGGCCTATAACGTGCTCTCCGATCCAGCCCAGCGTTCCCGCTACGACAGGCAGCTCGACTCCAGCAACAAGGAGACGCTGACCGATCCCAAGGAGATCGCCAAAGCACTGCTTGGCAGGGCCCTTAGCAGCATGAAGTCAGGTCAGCACGGGCTGGCTGACGAGGCGTTCGTGCAGGCCATCGCGCACGATCCACAAAGTGCCAAGGCCCACCACCTCTACGGAATGTTTCTCGCCCAGCAGCCCGCCCGCCTCGATGAGGCGCTCCGGCAGCTGGACCAGGCAGCGAAGATCGATCCCAACAACCCGAAGATCCTGCTGGACGCGTCGCGACTGTTCGCCAAGGCGAACATGCTCCAGCGAGCACTCCGCTTCGCACAGACAGCGGCGAGGTTCCTTCCCGATGACGAGTCGGCGCAAAGCTGGCTCCGACAGGTGCAGGGCCTGAGTGGGCGCGAGGGACGCTCATGACGTTCCCGCAAGGAAGGTCGCTGTGAGGTTCGAGACTTTCGGGCTCACCGACCGCGGGTTGCGGCGCCATCACAACGAAGATCAGCTCCTCGTACGCGACGACTTGGGTCTGTACATCGTCGCCGATGGGATGGGTGGGCACGCTGCCGGCGAGGTGGCGGCCGATTTGGCGGTGCGGGAGGTGGAGCGGGTGGTTGAGGCAACCCGCAGCTTCAGTGGCGATACCTGGCCGGAGGACTGGGATCCCAAACTCAGTCTGGCAGCCAACCGCCTCGTCCGGGCCATCCTCTCAGCGCACCGCCGGGTCACGGCGGCAGTGGACGGCGACTATGGGCTGCGCGGGATGGGCGCTACGATCGTCGTTGCCCTCGTCGACTGGAAAAAGCCAGACCTGACCCTCGCCCACGTGGGCGACAGCCGCGCCTACCTCCTGCGTGACGGCAAGCTCGGCCAACTCACGGCCGACCATTCCTGGGTTCACGAGCAGGTGGTGGCCGGGTTGTTGTCCGAGGAGGCGGCGCGCTCCCATCCGCTCAAGAACGTGGTCACTCGGGCTCTCGGCGGAGCGCAAGAACCGGTGGTGGATGTCGGCGTGTTCGAGCTCGAGCCGGGCGACCAGTTGCTCCTGTGTTCCGACGGGCTCAACACCATGTTGGCCGACGAGGAAATCCTGGAGGTGTTGCTACGCGGCGCCGACGTGACCAGGACGGTGCACCAGTTGATCGCCGAGGCCAATCGCAAGGGCGGGCTCGACAACATCACCGCGCTGCTGACCCGCAGCCGGCCGTAGGGGCCCGGCGGAGATACGAGATGGCCGACGCGCAGGGCTTCACCAGCGGCAGCCAAGGCACGTCGTGGCTGGGGATGCAGGAGCGCCATCGCCGACGAGCTACGCCGTACGCCTCCGGCTGTCCCCCTCCACCCGGGTGGAGGCGAGCGAGCGGGGGTCATCGGGGGCGGAGTCGCAACGCGCTGATGGAGGACGGCCGCTGAGATGCAGACGTGCCGTCGTAGCCGTGTCTGGCTGCGCTGGCTGCTGGTGTTGGTGGGCCTGGGGTGCGGCGGCACGGCTCTTCTCGTCATCTACGGCGTCCACCTGGTGGACGCAGCGATGGCCGACCCGGGGCGCTCCGGCGTCGTGGTGCTGGGCGCTCCCCTGAAGCTGAGGCACGGCGAGCCGTGGACGGAAGCCGACCTGCGCAAGAGCCTGCAAAGCCGCGGTATCCGGCAGGTGACCTGGACCCCCGGTCACGGCGAGATGGCTGTGGATGGCGCCCGTTTCGTGCTCGGGCCCGGCCTCTGCCAGAACGTGACAGCCGCCGTGACGATCGAGATTGGCAGGCCGGGCCTTCGTCTCGTCTCGGGCGGGCGAGAGGTTGGTGCGGTCACGGTGCGTGGGCCGGTCATTGGCACCGTCGCGGCGGGCGACGTCGTGCGGTGGCCGATACCGCTCGCCGAGATCTCGCCGAACCTGCTCACCGCCGTCGTCGACATCGAGGATAGGGCCTTCCTGACCCATGCCGGGCTCTCTTTTCGTGGCTTGGTGAGGGCAGCCCTGCGCGACCTCGTAGCTGGAGGTGTGCGGCAAGGTGGAAGCACCATCACCCAACAGCTCGCCAAGGTACTCATGCTGCGTCCTTCGAGGACCTTCCCGCGCAAGATCCTCGAGGCGTGGCTCGCCGCTCTGCTCGATTTCCGGTACAGCAAGCACGAGATCCTCGAGGCCTACCTCAACCGCATCTACCTGGGCCAGGACGGCGGCTGGCAGATCCACGGCGTCGCTCCAGCCGCCAGCTATTTCTTCGGAAAGCGATCGTCGGAGCTCGAGATCGACGAGGCCGCCCTGCTCGCCGGTCTCATCGCGGCACCCAACCGCTTCGATCCCTTCGCTCACCCGGAGGCGGCTCTGACCCGTCGCCACCTGGTGCTCCAAGCAATGGTGCGAGAGGGGCATCTGGACGCCTCAGCCGCCGAGCTCCTGGCGGCTCGACCTCTGCCTCAGGCTCCGCGGAGGCTGCGCTGGCCGCCAGCGGGACAGGCACTGGAGCTGATTTTCGCCGAGCTCAACGCGGAGAAGCGGGAGCTGGCCGCATCGCTCGATCCGGACTTCCAGGTGGCGCTGGTCGAGGCGGTGCCGGCGGCGCTCGAGCGCCTGGAGGCGGCCTCTTTTCGCTTGCGGGAGCTGTCTCGGACGGGGGATCCGCTCCAGGTGGCAGCGGTAGTCCTCGCCACCGACGGCCGGGTGCTGGCATTGGTTGGCAGCCGGACCGGCTCGCCCGGGGAGTTCAACCGTGCCAGTGCGGCGATGCGGCCAATTGGCTCACTGGTCAAGCCGTTCGTCGCTGCGATGGCGGTCGATCGAGGGTGGGTACCCGACAGCCAGCTCGACGACACGCCCCTGCAGGTCCGGGTGGGCACCCAGCTCTGGGAGCCCCGTAACAGCGACGGTGGATACCGAGGCGCGGTGACCCTCGCCGAGGCTCTCGTGCAGTCGCGGAACGTACCGATGGTGCGACTCGGCCTTGCGGTCGGGGTCCACGAGGTGGCGGCCCGGCTGCGAGCCTTGGGCTTCACCGTCGTAGCGCCGCATCCTGCGATCTTGCTGGGGGCGTTCGAGGCCACCCCGCTCCAGGTCGCTCGGGCCTACGCCGCACTGGCCAACCGGGGGCGGTTACCTTTCCCCACGTGGCGGGAGCAGGCCGTCGACGGGGGTGCGATCGAGCTCGACCCGAGAGGTGCGGCCACCGTGGTTGCGATGCTGGAGGGTGTTCCGCGCTACGGCACCGCGGCGTCATTGGCTGGCCAGGTCGAGGGGTGGTTGGCGGGTAAGACCGGAACCACCGACGAGCGCCGGGACTCGTGGTTCGTGGCCTTGCGGAAGGGTTACGTCACCGTGGTGTGGATGGGGACCGACGGGAATGCCCAGACCGGACTGCTCGGGGCCACAGGAGCGCTCGAGGTTTGGAAGGAGATCGACCTCCGTATCCCGAGGGCGCGCCGGCTCGGAGGGGCTGAAGCGTGAGGCAAGGGCGACGCCGAGCTGGGTGTGGCGTGGGTTTGCTGGCGATCCTGGTCATCGTTGGCTCAATCGTGGTGTGGTGGGTGAGCCCGAGAGTCGACCTCGCCGCCCTGCGGGCCGGTCCGCTGGTGATGGAGTGGGCGAGCTGGCGCCGCCAGGTCGAGGTGTGGGAAGGTGAAGGTTTGCACCGCCGGCCGGAGCACGTCTACCGCCCGTTGGGTGAGATCTCCGAGAACCTCGTGGTGGCGGTACTCGTCGGCGAGGACATCGACTTCTTCGGTCACGGCGCCGTGGATCCCCGGGAGGTCTGGATGGTCCTCAGGGAATGGCGCAACGCCGGCCGGCTGCGTGGAGCCTCCACCATCTCGCAGCAGGTGGCGAAGATTCTGTTCCTCTCGGCCGAGAGGTCGATTGGCCGCAAGCTGGAGGAGGCACGGCTCGCGTTCTGGCTCGAGCGGCGACTGGGAAAGCGAAGAGTGCTCGAGATCTACCTCAATACCGTCGAGTTCGGCCCCGGGCTTTTCGGGGCCGAGGCTGCCGCCCAGCACTACTGTGGCTGCCCCGCGCGAGCGCTCTCGGCCGAGCAGGCGGCGGCGCTCGCCGCGGCGATTCCCGCCCCGGGACGCGACAACCCCGACACCGCCACCCAGAAATGGCGGTTTCGGCGAGATACCGTCGCCCGCCGCATGCAGCGGGCCACCTGGCTACGCACGAAGTTAGCCGACATGACGGCCAGATCCGACCCGTGACGCGTGCCGTCCGCTCGGAGTCGGGCTTGTCATTCCGGGGCAACGTCACTACAGTCCGGTTCCATGGCCGGAACCCCGACGCCCCCGTTTCTCGCTCCGATCGAGGAGCTTCGCCGCCAACTCCAAGCCGCGGAGGAACGGCCGGACTCGGCCAGCCGAGCGCAAGCGGCGCGCTTGCGCCGTGAGCTCGAACGGGAGTTGCGCGCCGTCATGAGCAACCTCACACCGTGGCAGCAGTGCCAGCTGGCGCGACACCCGGAGCGGCCGTACGCACTCGACTTCATCAAAGGGTTGTTCACGGACTGGGTCGAGCTCCACGGCGATCGCGGGTTCGGCGACGACCCCGCCATGGTGGCGGGTTTGGCCCGGTTCGATGGCGAGCCCGTGGCCGTCATCGGCCACCAGAAGGGGCGGGACACCCGCGATCGGTTGTATCGGAACTTCGGCCAGCCGCGCCCGGAGGGATACCGCAAGGCACTACGCATTCTCCAGTTGGCGGAGAAGTTCGGGCGCCCGGTGGTGAGCTTCGTGGATACCCCCGGCGCTTTCCCGGGAATCGACGCCGAGGAGCGCGGGCAGGCGGAGGCCATCGCCCACAACCTCAGGGTGATGGCGGCTCTCGAGGTGCCGATCGTGGTGGTGGTGACCGGCGAGGGTGGGTCCGGTGGTGCCCTGGGGATCGGGGTGGGCGACCGGGTGTTGATGATGCAGCACGCAACCTACTCGGTGATCTCGCCCGAGGGTTGCGCGGCGATCCTGTGGAAGGACCAGACGCAGGTACCCAGGGCGGCCGAGGCCCTGCGCCTCACGGCCAACCACCTCAAGGCCCTGGGGGTGGCAGACGAGATCGTTCCCGAGCCTCCGGGTGGTGCCCATCTGGACCCGGCTCAGGCGATCCGTTCGGTCGGGGTCGTGCTGCGCAAGGCCCTGGGCGAGCTGCGCAAGGTGAGGCGCGACGAGCTGCCGCGACGGCGGCAAGCCAAGCTGCGAGCGCTTGGCAAGTACAGCGAACGGTGACTGCCTGGCGCATCCTTCTGCGGCGCGGCTCGGTCGTCCTGCTGCTGGTCTGGCTGACGGGGCTGGCCGTGGCCTTCATCCAACGACAGCTCACCTCCAAGCCGGGCCGAGGCTCGGATCTCGAGGAGCCTCCCCCGACCAGCAACGGGGAGCGGCCGGTACGGATCCAGAAGGGCGTCGAGTTCAACCAGACCTACGGACCCGACCTGTCCTTCCGCATCGCTGCCCGCCAGGGCACCGAGTACGACAACGGTTGGGCCGAGCTTTCCGGCGTGCAGGTGACCTTCTACTCGGAAGGCAGAGTCAGCTATGGCCTCACCGCCGACAAGGGCCGCTTTCACGTCGGTCAGAAAGAGGCGAGGACGGTGGGCGAGACGCTGCTCTCGCTGCGCGGTGGGATCGCCGTGCGCGGCGCCGGATTCGTCTACCGGGGCAATGAGCTGCGGCTCGAGAGCGAAGGGCCGGTGGCGCTGGCCGGTCCAGGGTGGGCAGGGGTAGCGGACAGCGCCCGAGCGCAGCTCAAAGACGACATCCTCGAGCTGTCGGGGGGCGTTTCCCTCGGGCTGCGACGCAAAGGAGGGAACCAGTCGCTCGTGCTGTTGAGCCCACGGCTCCGCTACGAGCGCAAGCGGGCCCTGGTCGTCTTTCCCGAGGGTCTCGAGCTGCTCCAGGAAGGCTTGAAGGCCAGGGCAGCGGGTGCCCGTCTACAGCTCGCGGAGGAGGAGGGAGAGCCGAAGCGCCTGGATCTGGTCGGACCGATCCGCCTCAGTGGGCAGCTGCCGGATCACAGCTCGATCGACGTCGAGGCGGGCGACGCATCGATCGAACGAGCCGACGACGGGCGTTTGCGTCTCGCGGCGGCGGCAATGCCAACGCCGGGCTGGATCTGGGTGCGGTGGTTGGACGTGGCAGCAGGGTGGCAGGAGCTAGCGGCTTGGCGACTGGTGGGCGAGGGAACGTCGCGAGCCTGGGAGTGGCTCGAGGGGCAGGGGCAGTCGTGTGGGTTCCAAATCGGTGGCGCCGGAGGCGAGACACGGCGTCTCGAAGCCGAGCGGCTACGGTTCGTTTTCGACACGGGGCGGCCCGTGCGTGCGGTCGCCACCGGTCAGGTGTTGGTCGAGTCGGGTGCCCGGTGGGGGCGTGGCGGTAGCCTCGAGGTGGCGCTCGCAACACGGGCCTTCACTCTGCTCCCACAGCCTCGGCAGCGGGTCACGATCGGCGACCTCCAGCTCGACGTCTGGTGTGACCGGCTGGAGGGGGCGCGCGATGGGACGATCCTCGCTTTCGGCAAGGTTGGAGGTATCTTCCACCGCCCAGTGGGTCCCGCGGAGGAGGAAGGACCGGCACGGTTCGCGTCCGACACCGCCGAGCTCCCTCCTGCGGGAGGCTCCTTCAAGCTTGCGGGCGATGCCCGCGTTTGGCAACAGGACCGCCTGATCCGGGCCGATCAGCTTACCTACGAGCCGTCGCGCGACGAGGTGACGGGCGAAGGGCAGGTGCTCACTCGAGCACCTCTGGCTCAGCGAGGTGGGGAGGGTGACTCCGAGCTCGTGGTGCGCGCCCGGCACCTCCAGTATCGGCGGAGCGCCGGCGAGATGGTGTTCGAAGGGGAGGTCGAAGTCGACGACGTTCGCGGTCGGGCGAGGTGCGGCCGACTTTTCGTGAAAATGGACGAGACAGGGAAGGCACAAAGCGTCGAGCTGGAAAGCGGGGTCAGCATCACCGAGATCTCCACCGGCCGCATCCTTACCGGTCAGCGTGGACGCATCGACGTCGGAGAGGACCTGCTCGAGATGTGGGGGACCCCGGTGGTGGTGAAAGAGGTCGACGGCAGTCAGATCAAGGGTGACCGCCTCTCCTGGCGACGGCAAACCGGGAACGTGATGGTCACGGGGGGGGAGGACAGCCCCAGCGAGACGCTGTACCATCCCGTTGATCGGACGCCATCACCGACGCCCGCCCGGAGGCAGCCATAGGTGCTATCCAACTCGCAGCCCGTGATCTCGTGAAGCGCTACCGCCAGCGCACGGTCGTGGACGGGGTTTCACTCGACGTTCACGCGGGCGAGGTGGTTGGGCTTTTGGGACCGAACGGGGCAGGCAAGACCACGACCTTCTACATGCTGGTGGGGCTCATCGAGCCGGATGGTGGAAACGTCTTGCTGGGAGAGCAGGATGTCACCTGGTTGCCGATGTACAAGCGCGCCCGGCTGGGGATCTCGTATCTGCCCCAGGAGCCCTCCGTTTTCCGGCGCCTGACCGTGGAGGAAAACCTCGCTGGTGTGATGGAGCTTCTCGGCACTCCCCGTCAGGACGCAGCGCTGCGCGTGGCCGAGCTGCTCGAGGAGTTCGGGCTCGACAAGGTACAGCACCAGCGCGCCGATACCCTCTCGGGCGGAGAGCGGCGGCGGTTGGAGATCGCCCGCTCCCTCGTGGCGTCTCCACGGTTTTTGCTGCTCGACGAGCCGTTTGCCGGAATCGATCCGATCACGGTGCTGGAGGTGCAGAAGCTGATCCGTCACCTGCGCGATCGCGGCTACGGCATCCTCATCACCGACCACAACGTGCGCGATACCTTGAAAATCACCGATCGCGCCTCTATCATCAAGGACGGCAAGGTCTTTGGTAGCGGCGACCCGGAACGGCTCGCACGGGACCCAATGGTACAGCAGGTGTACCTCGGCGAAGGTTTCGAGCTCTAGACCATGGCACTCGAGCAACGACTGAACCTCAAGCTGGCGCAGAAGCTGGTCATGACGCCGACGCTGCAGCAGGCGATCAAGCTGCTGCAGCTCTCGCGCCTCGAGCTTGAGCAGGCGCTGGTGGAGGAGGTGCAGGTCAACCCGCTGCTGGAGATGAGTGAGGATGCCCCGGCCGACGAGGAAACCCAGCTCAACGAGGAGGCCTCGTCGGAGGAAGTGACGGTGCCGAACGAGAGCGAGGTCGCGACTCGTTCCGATGCGGCAGAGATCGTCGAGCTCGAGGCGGCCGAGGAGCCGGCGACCGCCCCCGATGCCTTCGAAGAGGTGGAGCTGGAGGCGTTGTTCTCCAACTACCTTCACGACGTTCCAGTGGTTGCACCGACCTGGGACGACGACGAGGACACCCCTGTTGATAACGCCTCGAGCGCTGAGCAGAGCTTGTACGAGGCGTTGTGCGAGCAGGTGCGGCTGGTCGATGTCCGGCCCGAGCTCTTGCGCGTGTGCGAGTTCATCATCGGCAACCTCGAGCCGGACGGGTATCTCCGGCTGGACGTCGAGGAGCTGGCAAACCAACTCGGGGTCGACGTGGAGCTGGTGCACGAGGCGATTGCCGTGGTGCAGCGCCTCGACCCTCCCGGTATTGGCGCGCGCGACCTTCGAGAGTGCCTGCTGCTGCAGATCGACAGGCAGCTCGCCGAAGGAGGGGAAGAGTTTCTCGGCCGGGTCCGGGAGGTCGTCGCGGTGGCGTTCTCGGATGTCCTGAATCAGCGCTGGGAGGCGTTGAAGCGACGTTTCGGTCTCACCCACGAAGAGGTCCGCTCGCTCGTTGCGGTGCTCAGGCGCTTGACACCACACCCCGGGGCTGCGCTCGGACCCACGGGCAACAGCCCGGTCGAGCCGGATGTCGAGGTGCGGCGGATGGAGCACGGGTGGCAGGTATCGCTCGTGGATGATGGGTTGCCCCGCCTCCAGCTCTCCTCTCGGTACGCACGGATGCTGCAGGGGCGCTCGCTCGACAGTGAGTCGCGCGCCTATCTCCGCGAGCGCATGCGCTCGGCGCTGTGGTTCTTACGCTCGGTGGAGCAGCGGCAGAGCACGATTCTCAAGGTCGCCCAGGCGATCGTCCGCCGCCAGTCGGAGTTCCTCGAGCACGGTGTCGCGCACCTGAAACCGCTGGTGCTGCGCGACATCGCCGACGACATCGGGATGCACGAGTCGACCGTGAGCCGGGTCGTGGCCAACAAGTACATCGCCACGCCGCGCGGTGTGCTGCCACTGAAGTACTTCTTCCACTCGGCGATCGCCTCGGCGGTCGAGGGCGACCTCTCGTCGATGGTGGTCAAGCAGCGCATCAAGGAGCTGATCGGTGGCGAGGATCCTGACCGGCCCCTGTCGGACGCGCGCATCGCCCGCCAGCTCAACCGGGTAGGTGTTCGAATCGCTCGTCGAACCGTGGCGAAATACAGGGAAGAGCAGGGAATTCTCTCGTCGGAGCAGCGCCGTCGGGCGCTCCGGTGAGCTACAATACCGACTGCGGCCGGAAACCAGGCGCGGAGGAGACATGGAGCTTGAGTTCATCGCCAGGAACACGGAGCTGACGGAGCAGCAACGGACGCTGGCGCAGAAGAAGTTCAAACGGCTCGCCAAGTACTTCAATGCGGTGCTCGAGGCGCGACTGACGGTGAACCAGGAACGCCATCGCACCGGTCTCGATGCATTCATCCGTGGCAAGGACTTCGAGATCCAGGCCTCGGCCGAGACGCCGGATTGGGCCACTTCGTTGCAGGAGGTGGTCGCCCGCCTCGAGCAGCAGGCCCGGCGGAGCAAGCAGCGCTTGACCTCACGAAAACGGCCCCGTAGCAAGGAGGGCGAGGGCACTCGGCGGCCGCAGGCGGCACCGGCCGAGTCAGAACGCAGCGGGCCGCCGCGGGTGGTCGAGAGCAAGCACATGCCTGTGGTGCCGATGTCGGTCGAGGAGGCGGTGCTGCAGCTCGAAAGCTCGGGCGAGGACTTCATCCTCTTCAGGGAGGCCAGCTCGGACCAGATCAACGTGCTCCACCGTCGCCGTGACCGGACCTACGTCTTGGTCACCCCCGAGTACTAGACCGGGCGTCGGACGATCGACCCGTGAAGCTCAGCTTCCTACTCAAGCCTGAGCACGTGTTCCTGGATGTCCCGGCGCACACGCGGGAGGAGGTTCTGGTCCACGTGGCCGAACGGCTTGCGCAGCAGGGAGCGGTGCGCAGCTCGCAAGACCTGGTGGATCTGCTGCTCGATCGCGAACGGCTGGGGGCGACAGTCGTCGGCGAGGAGGTCGCGATTCCCCACTGCAAGGTGCCTGGGTTGCGTTCGATCGTCGCCGCGTTTTGCCGGCTCCCGGAAGCGATCCCATTCGGCCCTTCACAGGAGTCGGCGCGGCTGTTTTTCTTCGTACTCTCTCCGCGCGAGCAGCCAGCAGCGCACCTGCAAGTCCTTGCCACCATCGCCCGTCTGCTTCGCAACCCCCAGGCGAAGAAGGTGTTCCAGACCGCCAGCCAGGCCGACAACCTGGTCGCAGCCCTGGGGAGGATCGAGAACGCTGCGTGAGCCACGCGACTGACGGTGTGCCGGTCGAGCGTCTGCTTCAGGATTCCCGCCCCTCACACCTTGGGCTGCGCGTCGTCGCCGGCGCCTCCGGTCTGCGACGGGTGATCACCAACCCCCGGTTGCAGAAGCCGGGTCTCGCCCTGGCCGGGTTCCTCGCCTCCGTCAAACCGGGGCGGGTGCAGGTTCTGGGCTCGGGAGAGGCGGACTTTCTCGCCACCCTCGAGTCCGAGCTGTGTCGACAGCGGGTGCGTGAGCTGGTCGAGCTCGAGCCTCCGCTGATCGCGGTCAGCAAGGAAATGGACGGGGTGGCGGCTCGGTTCGCGGAGGACTGTGAGCGCTGTGGGGTGCCGCTCACGGTCAGCACCGCGACGACCTCCCTGCTGATCGAGCGCCTGGGTAACCTCCTCGAGCTGCTGCTGGCGCCCCGCCAGACGCTGCACGGCGACCTGCTCGATGTCTTCGCGATCGGTGTCCTGCTGCTGGGCGAGTCGGGCTCGGGAAAATCGGAGTGCGCTCTGGAGCTGGTGTATCGGGGCCACCGGCTGGTCGCCGACGACGTTGTCGAGGTGTTTCGCCTCCGTAACGACGAGCTGTTCGGCCAGGCGCCCGAGGCGGTGCGCGGGCTCATGGAGGTTCGGGGTTTGGGGTTGATCTCGATCGAGCAGCTCTTCGGGGTCGTGGCGGTCCGCGACACCAAGCCGATCGACCTGGTCATCAACCTCGTGCCGGGCCAGAACGGGCATCTCGAGCGGCTCGGCCTCGGTGAGAGCACGGAGGAGATCCTGGGGATCCGACGGCCGTCCTTGACGTTTCCGGTAGCGCCCGGGAGAAGCCTCTCGCTCATGGTCGAAAGCGCCGCACGCAAGTACCTCCTGTATCAGCGCGGATTGCCCGACCACGCACGGGACTATCTGCAGCGCCACGACCAGGATCTGGAGCGCCGGTGAGCAGCGCCGAAGCGCCACGCGGCATCGTCGTGAGCGGTCTTTCGGGCGCCGGCAAGAGCGTCGTCACCCACTGCTTCGAGGACCTCGGTTACCGTTGCGTGGACAACCTGCCGCTCGAGCTCATCGAGCCGCTGTTCGCCCAGGTATGGAACAAGGCGACACCGCCGTGGGTGGTGGTGGTGGACGTTCGCGTGCCCGGGTTTGCGGTCGGCGCGCCGGGGCTGGTGTGCCGGCTCAAGCAGAGCTATCCAGGTCTGCGTCTGGTCTTCGTCGAGGCCAGTGATGAGGCCATCGAGCGGCGCTTTTCGGAGACACGGCGGCCCCACCCTTACCGATCCATGCCGCTGCGCGAGGCTATTGCCAGGGAGCGTTCCGACCTCGCGGGGGTGCGAAACGTGGCCGACGAAGTGCTCGACACCAGCGGTCTCACACCGCACGAGCTTCGGGCGCTGGTGGCGGCTCGCTTCTCTTCCACCGATCTTGCCCTACCGCTGGTGGTGCGCTGCGAGAGCTTCGGTTATCGCTATGGGCTGCCGCCGGATGCCAATCTCCTGTTCGACGTCCGCTGCTTGCCGAACCCACACTTCGTGCCCGAGCTGCGCCCGCTCGCCGGAGATGACCTTCCGGTGCGCCAGTGGTTGGACGCTCAGGAGGAGGTCGTCGCCACCTGGGAGCGGATCCGCGACCTCTGTGACACCTTGATGCCCGCCTATCGCAAGGAAGGCAAGAGCTGGGTGCTCCTCGCCTTCGGCTGCACGGGCGGGCGTCACCGGTCGGTGTACTTCGCCGAGCGGATGGCGGCGCACCTGGTATCCGCCCAATGGGCGGTCACGGTCCAGCACCGCGACCGCGATCGTTGAGCGAGGTCCCCCGGGGAGCGGGCGGTTGCGGTGCGGAACCGGTCCTGGAATAATCCGCCCAATGGTAGGGGTGCTGGTCATCTCGCACGGGCGTCTCGCCGCCGAGCTGCTGGCAGCGGCTCGAGCCATTGAGCCGGCGCTGGTCGAGCAGGCGAGGGCCATCACTCTCGAGTGGAACCTCGATCCGGAAGCCGCCAAGCGGGAGATCGGGCACGTTCTTCAGGAGCTCGACACGGGCTCGGGGGTCATCGTCTTGACTGACATGTTCGGCGGCACGCCAACCAATCTCTCGCTCGGGTTTTTGGACCCGGCGCGTTCTGAGGTCATCACCGGCGCCAACCTGCCGATGCTCATCAAGCTGGCGAGCGTTCGCCGCCAGAACGGCACCTCACTCCGCCAACTGGCTCGCGTCGTGGCCGACAAGGGCCAGAAGAGCATCTATGTGGTGAGCGAGATCTTGGAGCGGAGGCCGTGGAAGGGTGGAGCCCATGGCCCAGCTTGAGCTCGAGCTCGTCAACCGACTCGGTCTGCACGCTCGGGCTGCCGCGAAGTTCGTGCACACCGCATCGCGTTTCGCGTCGCAAATCAGCGTCGCCCACAACCAGGAAGAGGTCAACGGCAAGTCGATTCTGGGCCTGCTGCTGCTGGCTGCCCCGTGCGGCAGCCGGCTGACCGTCAAGGCGGTCGGCAAGGATGAGATGGATGCCCTCAGAGCCCTCGAGACCCTGATCCAGGAGCGGTTCGGGGAGGGCGAGTAGTGAGCTACTCCAGGATGCTGGTCGGTCTGGGCGTCTCGCCCGGTATCGCGATCGGACCGCCCCTGGTGGTGGAGAATCGACCGCAGCCCGTGCTGCGCCTTTTTCTCTCACCCGACCGCGTCGAGGCCGAGGTACAACGGCTGCACGAGGCCGCCGCACGCGCGGCGATGGCGCTCTCGGACCTGGCCGCCCAGGCCAGGACGACGGTCGGCCACGAGTACGCGTCCATTTTCGAGGCGCACCGCCTGATGGCCGAGGACCCAACGCTGCTCAGCCAGGTGGAGGAAAGGATCCGGCGGGAGTCGGCCAACGCTGAGTGGGCATTGCAGGAGGTCATCCAGGTCATGCTGGGGCAATTCGAAGGGCTCGGCGACGTCTACCTTCGCGAGCGCCGAACCGACCTCCTGGACGTGGCGGCACAGCTCCAGCGGGCACTCCAGGGGAGGGCCAGTCCGAGGCTGGGTGAGGCCCCTGACGGCGCCATCCTGGTGGCGGACGATATCCCGCCGTCACAGGCGATCCAGCTCTCTTCCGGCTCCGTCGGTGGCTTCGTGTCGGAGGCAGGTGGGATCACCTCCCACACCACGATCATCGCCAAGTCGCTCGGTATCCCAGCCGTGGTAGGAGTTGCCCAGGTGGTGCCCGCCATGGAGCGCGCGGCCATGGTCATCGTCGACGGCTTCGAGGGCCACGTCATCGTCGACCCCGAGCCGGCGCTCGTGCAGGTATACCGCCTGCGAGCCGAGGAATACCAGCAGCGCCAACGAGAGCTGTTGGCTACGGCCCACCTCCCGGCTACCACCGTCGACGGCCGCCCGGTGGAGCTACTGGCGAACATCGACCTGCTCCACGAGATCCCCGCCGCCAAAGCCGGCGGGGCCGGGGGAGTCGGCCTGTTCAGGTCCGAGTTCTTGTTCATGCAGGCGAGCCCCGTGCTGCCTGACGAGGATCAGCAGGTCGAGGCGTACAGCCAACTCCTGGAGGCTTTCCCGGGGCAGCCTGTCACGGTGAGAACGTACGACCTGGGTGGGAAGAAGCTGGCGCGCGAGCTGCTGGGCAACCCAGAGGACAACCCGGTCCTGGGCCTGCGTGGCGTTCGTCTCTGTCTGCGGAAGCCTGAGTTTTTCCGCACTCAGTTGCGGGCGCTGCTGCGGGCCGCTAGCCGAGGGCAGGGATTGCTCCGGATCATGGTGCCGCTCATCGGCCATGTGGAGGAGGTCAAGACAGTTCGGGTTCTCCTCGCGCGCTACGGCGAAGAGCTGCGTGCCGAGGGTCACCCGCTCCCCGATCGTCTCCAGGTGGGTGTCATGATCGAGGTGCCGTCGGCGGCCCTGATCGCCAAGCACTTGGCGAAAGAAGTCGATTTCTTCGCGATCGGTACCAACGATCTGACCCAGTACACGCTGGCCGTCGACCGCGCCAACGAGTATGTGTCCGAGCTGTACCGACCGTTTCATCCGGCTGTCCTCAGGCTCATCCACCGAGTGATCGCGGTCGCACACGATGCCCAGATCACGGTCTCGCTGTGCGGCGAGATGGCGGCCGACCCCCTCGCGGTTCCCGTCTTGGTCGGAATGGGGCTCCGGGAGTTCTCGCTCCACCCGGCCGCCTTGCCGGTGGTGAGAAGGTTGGTACGTGCACTCTCGTTCAGGGAGGCGAGGCGGATCGCCAACCGGGCGCTCGAACTCGCCACCGCCAAGGAGGTGGAGGAGTACCTGCTGGAGCAGCTCTCGGCCCTCCTCGCACACGTCAAGGTGAGGATACGTCTGTGAGCCGATTCGTCGACAAGCCGTGGGGCGGCGAGGAGATCTTCGCCGAGACCGAGCGCTACGTCGGGAAGATCCTTACCGTGCGCGCAGGCCACGAGCTGTCATTGCAGTACCACCGTGTCAAGGACGAGACGATGCGGGTGCTCGATGGTATCTGTGAGCTGCACTTGCGGGCGAGCCCCGAAAGCGCGGGCGAGCAGCGGCTGGTACTTCAGCCGGGAGACGTGCAACACATCCCCCCAGGGGTGGTGCACCGGCTGGTGGCGGTGACCGAGGTCCGGCTCATCGAGGTCTCAACCCCCGAGCTCGGTGACGTGGTCCGGATCGAGGATCGGTATGGACGCGCCGGGAGCTGCGCCCCATAGTTGCTTCAGGAGGTGAGTGATGAGCGCTTTGGCTTGGGCTGGGCTCCTGCTCGCGGCGGCTACGCCAACACCGACCCCTACACCGACGCCGGTGCCGACCTCCCCGATTGGCATCCTCCTCAACAAGGGGGGGTCGACTTCGGCTCCTCGTGGCCAGAGCCTCGCCGAGGTAGCCCGGCACATCAAGCTCAAGCTCCCAGCCGACCAGCCGCGGCGACTCGACAACGCAGCCGTGAAGAGCTTGGCCGAGGGCGTGCAGCTCACGACCGCCAAACCAGCCCATTCGAGCGGACAGAGCTCTCTGGCTTCCGGCTTCGACGAGTCCCGCAAGAGGTACTGGCAGCAAGCCTACGCCGAGGCACGTGCCCGCATCCCTGCCCAGGAGAAGCAAGTGGCTGATCTGCAGTCAGAGGCGGCGCGGCTGCAGCAGGATTTCTACCGCTGGGATGACCCAGCATACCGCGATGGCGTCATCAAGCCGGCGTGGGACCGCGCATTGGCGCAGCTTGCAGAGGCGAAAAAAGAGCTCGAGGCATTGCGGAAAGGCCCGGAGGTGGTGCTCGCGGCGGCCGACCGCGAGGGTGTCCCACCGGGCTGGTTCCGCGAGCCACTGCCACCAGCTCGGGCAGGCCGGGTCCAGCCCAGGCCACCGCAAGAGACGCCTCCTCCGGGCACGACACCGACGCCGCGCCGCCCGCCAACGCCCACACCGATCCGACCAGGCGGTTCCGAGGGGGGGAGCTGAGGCTTGCACGGTACCGGCGAGAATCCAGCTCTCGGCACCTACTTCGTCGAAACCTGGGGCTGTCAGATGAACGTGCTCGACAGCCAGAGGCTCGAGGGGGTACTGCGTGCCCGCGGGCTGGTTCCGGCTCCACGGGCGGAAGAGGCGGATGTCGCCCTCCTCAACACCTGTGCCGTGCGGGAAAAATCCGTCCAGAAGGTGGTGTCCCGGCTCGGCGAGCTGCGGCGGTGGCGGAAAGCGAGCGGGCGGCCGAAGGTCGTCGGGCTTTGCGGCTGCGTTGCCGAGCAGGAGGGTGAACGACTTCTGGCGAGGCTGCCAGCCGTCGGGTTCATCCTGGGACCGGGTCGGATCGACGACCTGGGCCTGGCGCTGGACGCCTGGGAAGGCGGGCAGCGAGAGCAGCGCACCGGCTTCGAAACGGTCTCCTATGACCCCGATGCGATCGCCCGCCCGGACAGCGCCAGGCAGTTCGTGACAGTCATCCACGGCTGCAACCAGCGGTGCACCTACTGCGTGGTTCCGCGAACGCGCGGTGGCGAGGTGAGTAGACCGCGCGATGAGATCGTGGCCGAGGTGCGGCGTTTGGTAACCCACGGGGCTCGAGAGATCACGCTTCTCGGGCAGACTGTCAATGCCTACCGCTGCCCGCGCAGCGGCGCGACCCTGGCTGAGCTGTTGGCCGAGCTGGCAACCGTCGAGAAGCTGTGGAACCTCCAGATCATCACCTCGCACCCACGCTATTTCACGCCGGATCTCGTCCGGGTCGTGGGCGAGCTTCCCGTGCTCGGGAGCTACCTGCATCTGCCGTTCCAATCCGGCTCCGACCGGGTGCTCAGACGGATGGCGCGAGGCTACACCCGGAACCGCTACTTGGATGTCATCTACCGCTTGCGGGAGGCGCGGGCGGACCTGAACCTCTCCACCGACGTGATCGTCGGGTTTCCGGGCGAAACCGAGGCCGACTTCCAGGACACGCTCGCGCTCGTCGAACGGGTGCGCTTCGGCCAGCTCTACGGGTTCGTGTACTCGCCCCGGGCCGGGACCGCAGCTGCGGAGATGGGTGACGTCGTACAGCCAGCGGTGACCAAGGCCCGCATCTCGCAGTTGTTCGCGTTGCAGGCCAAAATCCAGCTCGCGCTCAACCGGGAGCTGGTCGGCACGGTCGTCGAGGTGCTGGTGGACGGTGTGGCGAAACGAGGTGCCGGGCTTTGGCAGGCGCGGGGTCGTGACAACCGCGTCGTCAACTTCCAGGGATGGGAGGGGCTCACCGCTGGGCAGCTGGTGCGGATCGAGATCACGGGGGCAAGCGCGCACGCGTTGGTGGGGCGTCGGGTTGATGCATCGCCCGGGCCGGTAGTCGGAGGCCTTGCATCCGCCCGCGCCCCAATGGCGGAGGGGAGTCGGGGAGGGGCGCCACGACGCAGAGCTTGACAGTACCAGCGCCTTGCCTGACATTGTGGATGTGAAGACGATGCCGGCGACGGCCATTCGCCCAGTGGAGGTCGAGATCAGAGGGCTGATCCTCGATCCCGTGTCGAACACCCCCATCGTCATCCTCAAGAAGCCGAACGAGAACGTCTTCTTACCGATCTGGATCGGGCTTTTTGAAGCCAACGCCATCGCGCTCGAGCTAGAGGGCGTGGGCACCCCTCGACCCATGACTCATGACCTGCTGCGGTCGATGGTCGAGAGCCTCGGCGGCAAGGTCGAGGGCGTGATGGTTCATGCTTTGGTCGAGAACACCTTCCACGCCAAGATCCTGCTCAGTGACGCGCGAGGCCAAAGCCACGAGATCGACGCTCGGCCCTCGGACGCTATCGCCTTGGCGCTGCGGTGCCGAGCACCGATTCGCGTCGTCGAGGAGGTGTTCCGGGCAGCCCACACCCTAGACTCCGCCGAGGAGGATGAGGAGGAGCGCCTCCGCGAGTGGCTGGAGTCGCTCGGACCGGATCAACTCGGCAAGTACAACATGTAGAGTAGGTGCCCCAGCGGTCGCAGGGAGTGGGGGAGGGTGACGACGGCGATCGGAGAAGTGCGCCTTGACAGCCTTTCCATGGGGTCGATAAAGTGCGCACCCAGGCGTGACGGAGTGACATGATCATCACCATCGCCAATCAGAAAGGTGGAGTCGGCAAGACCACCACCGCCATCAACCTGGCTGCCGCGTTCGCTCACCGGGGCCGTAGAACGTTGCTCATCGACCTCGATCCTCAAGGCAACAGCACGCTGTCGTTCCTCGATCCACACGAGGTGCAGCGATCGATGTACGAGGTGATGACCGGAGCTGCTACGCTGAAAGATATCGTCCTACCCAGTCGGATCCCGAGCCTCGACCTTGCGCCAGCACGGATCTCGCTCGCCAAGCTCGAAGCCTCGCTGACCGGGGAGCTCGACGCGCACTTCCGGCTCAAGGATCGTCTGGTTTCGATCCAGGGCGAGTACGAGTACGTGATCATCGACACCCCGCCGACACTCGGTCTCATTACCGTGAACGCGATGGTGGGAGCGACGCACCTGTTGGTTCCCATCCAGTCCTCGTACTTCGCCCTCGAAGGAACCGACGACCTCCTCGAGACCTACGAGAAGATCAAGGTGCGGGCCAATCCCGATCTGCAGCTTCTCGGGGTCCTCATCACCCTCCACGACCGCAGAACGGTGCTCGCCCGGGATATCCACGATCAGATCGCGGAGGTGTTCGGTGAGAAGGTTTTTTCGACCGTCATCTCACGTTCGGTGCGGCTCGAGGAGAGCCCGGCCTACCGCGTGTCGATCTTCGAGCATGCGCCCCAGTCGACCGGCGCTCTGGAGTATTTCGCACTGTGCGAAGAGGTGATTGCCCGTGTCTAGCCGCAGGGGCTTACCCGAGCACCGCAAGATGCGCCACGACCGCCACTTCGTGGAGGAGCTGGCGAACCACTCGATCGTCGGCGTCGGCCTGATGGTGCCGCTCGATCGTATCGAGACCAACCGCGAGCAGCCGCGAGCGAATCTCGGCGATCTCGATGAGCTCGTGGCTTCCGTCAAGGCCCGAGGCGTCCTCGAGCCGTTGCTGGTCCGGCGCCGACCCGGAGAGCTCGGGTACCAGCTCATCGCTGGCGAGCGCCGCTTCCACGCTGCGGTCGAGGCCGGACTCACCGAGGTCCCGTGTCTCGAGCTCGCCGCCACCGACCAGGAAGCGCTGGAAATCGCCTTGGTCGAAAACCTTCAGCGCAAAGATCTGACACCGTTCGAGGAGGCGGAGGGCTTTCGGACCCTGGTCGACAAGTACGGCTACACCCACGAACAGGTCGCGCGAGCGCTCGGAAAGGCCCGCAGCACAGTCACCGAGGCGCTCAGCCTCCTGCGTGTTCCACCGGCGATCCGTGATCTTTGTCGGCATGCCGACATCACAGCCAAGAGCGTTCTGCTCGTCGTTGCCAGGGCCGAGTCGATCGAGGAGATGGAACGGCTCGTACAGGAAATCGCCGAGCAGAACCTCGATCGGGAGGCGGTCCGGGCGTCCGCCAAGAGCTCACCGCGTTCGCAGTCCACGACAGCGGGAGGAGCCTCCGCGGCAGCAGCGGCACCGCGCTTCCGTCCGATCACTCTGCGTTTCAGGCCGGCGGCAGGCGCTCCCGTTCATCTTTCGCTGTCGCTTCGCCAGCCCGGCGTCTCGCGGGAGCAGGTTATCAGCACCCTCGAGGCGTTGTTGGAGCAGCTCAGACGCGGCGAGCTCGACGACAAGCTGACGCGGCCGGAAGAAGAGGTGGTCGCGGCAGAGGCTACCGCTGCGCCGTAATCGACCTCAGGTTCTTCGAAGACACAACGAGCGTGAGCACGAAGGCGGATCCGCCACGAGAGCGTCTTCTCGAACGAAAGTTAACATAATATTCCTTATCAGACATTGCCAATGTCGAAAGGGTTGTGGAAGCAGCGGGCCTTGTGGAAAACCCTGTGCACTCTCCGAGCTGGGTCAGCGGCAGCGTTGAACCTGTCGATGCAACGACGCGTTCTCGTGGGCTGGCTAGTGGCTGCGGTTCGTCGTACCATCGCTTTTCGTGAGAAGTCGCCGCCGGTTCATCGTCGCCCGCGCCGTGGTTCGCGAGACTCTCCCCACTCTCGGCCTGGCAACCGGGGTGACGACGTTCATGCTGCTCATCAACGTCCTTTTCCGGCTGGCCGAGCTCATGGTCTCGCGAAGCGTCCCGGCGGCCACGGCGTTTCAACTGTTAGCCCTGAGCTTGCCGAATATCCTCGTCCTGACAATTCCAATCGGCATGCTGTTCGCAGCCCTCCTCACCTCTGCGAGGTGGTCGGGCGATTCGGAGCTGGTGGCGATCCAAGCCTGCGGAGTGCGCCCGACCCGCATCGCCCGCCCGCTGGCGCTCATCGGATTCCTGTTGTTCGCGGCCAACCTCGTCAACTACTGGGTGATCGTTCCGCGGACCAATCTGGCGCTGGAGAGCATGAAACGGCGGCTCATGCTGTCGGTTGGCTTGTCGATCCTTCAAGCCAAAGAGTTCGTGGAGGACTTCCAGGGGTATCTGCTCTACGTCGATAAGATCGAGCCCACGACCGGTGCCTGGAGCGGCATCGTGCTGTTCGACCTCAACAACCCACTCGAGGAGCAGGTCGTGTTGGCCCGCTCCGGGCATTTCACGGCCAACCCGATCGAGGGCTCGGCAACGCTGGCGCTGAACGACGCGACAACCCACCTTCTACAGCCTGACCATCCCGAGAAGTACCGCCAGAACTTCAACCGCACCCTCGAGATTTACCTCCGGCCGAAGGGATCCGACCGCAATCAACGGATCCGCATGGGCCCTGTGGCTACCTCTTCTGCAGAGCTGTACGAGCGTGCGCAGGCTCCCGACACGAGCCCCGAGGATTGTCGGGAGGCTGTCTACGAGCTCCACAAGCGAGTGGCTCTACCGGCTGCCACGCTCGTGTTCGTGCTCGTGGCGTTTCCTTTGGGGGTCAGGAACCGCCGCGGTGGTCGAGGGTTCGGGCTCACGGCCTCGGTACTCGTCGTGATGCTGTACTACGTTCTCCTCATGGGCGGAGAGTACATGGTGGCCTCCCAGGCGCTGTCGCCGGCTATCGGGGCTTGGCTTCCGAACCTGGTTCTGGCGATCGTCGCTGCTGCCCTGCTCGTCCGCCTCCGACGCGCCGGTATCCACCACGCCTCCCCCGCCTCCAACCGCGTCGAGCGGATACGCTCCTCGTTCGGTCGTCTGCTCCGGCTCGTCAATCGACCGGTGAGGACAGCGGCCCGCTTGCGGCCGCCTTGGAGAGCCAACGGCAGTCGCTTTTTCTCCCTTGGAATCCTCGACGGCTACCTTATCCGCACCTGCGTGGTGTTCCTGGTCCTGGTCATGCTTGCCGTCTGCGGGCTGTGGATCACCGTCAATCTGGCCGAAAACCTCAGCGAGCTCAGCCACAACCAACCGCCCGGAGAAGTCGTCGTGACGTTTTATCTCCTCTCGCTACCGCAGATCGTACGCGACATGTTGCCGCTTGCCTTCTTGATCGCCTTTCTGGGAACGACCGCCGTCCTCGAGCGCCACAACGAGACGACCGCGCTCAAGGCCTCCGGGGTATCTCTCACGCGTGTGGCAGCTCCCCTGCTTCTGGTGGGCCTCGGGCTGGCGGTCTCGCTGTTTGCCCTGGACGATCAGATCACCTGGCGCGCCAACCGCGCCAGCCAACGTCTTTCGGACATCATCAAGGGGCGGAAGGTGGCGCGATCGCACCGCGCGACGGATCGTCTCTGGCTGTTCCTGCCGGACGGCCGGACCCTCGTCAACTTCATGCAGTACGATCCGGATGCCCGTGTCCTGGTCCGCCCTTCGATCTTCATCTTCAACGACGACATGAGCTTGCGCACGAGATACATGGCGCGCAAGGCCGAGTACAGGGATGGCACATGGATGGCCGAGCAGGCATGGGCACGCACCTTCCTTCCTGAGGGGAGAATCGAGTTCGTGCCTCCCCAACCTCGCGCGACGGAGCTGCCACTGATGGTCGGGCAGGACTACTTCGGGCGCGAGTATCGCAAGGCGGCACAGATGAGCTTCAGCGAGCTATCCAGCTATATCCGCAACCTGCGCGCTGCCGGCTACCGGGTCGACCGGCTGCGCGTCCAGCTCCACCAGAAGGTCGCGTATCCCCTCACCCTGGTGTTGCTACCCTGGCTGTCGTTATCGTTTGCTTTCCAGGCCGTCCGCAAAGGCACCGTGATGGGGATCGCGCTGGCTCTGATCCTCGGCATGGCGTACTTCGCGGTCATGGCGTTCTCCACACGGTTGGGAGAGGCCTCGCTCCTGCCTCCGCTCCTCGCCGCTTGGACGCCCACCGTCGTCTTCGCGCTGCTGGCAGTCAACCGGCACACCCACCTGCGCACCTGACGTCGGCATGCCGACATCGGTTTCCAGCGATGCACCGATCGGGATAATGGGCGGCGGAAGGTAACCGCCGCTTCGCTCCGACACTACCGGACATACGGGTCCGCATCCGGCGGTTCGGAAGGTCGAGGTCAGAGCGGCAGCTTGCGCCACGTGCCCGAGCGCGCGTCGCCATCCGCCGCCGTCGAGGGTTCCCCACTTCCGTCCTGTGCCCCAGGCTTCACCCAGTCGCCCGAACGGGGGCTCCAGTTGCCTGAACGTCTGGGGCCGTTCCTTTCCGAGGCGCATGGTCGGCTCGCTCTCCCTTTCGTTCGGCCCTTCCCGGCTCCCTGCTACTACGGCCTCTGCTGGCCTCTCGCTCCGCCCTCCGGCGTCGCCGTTGCAGGCGTAGTCGGTGCAACCTCCTCCCTGCGGGACTCCCACCCGTAGTCGGCGCTCATGCCGGGCGCACCCACACACAACGAGCCGGGCGTTGGGACGCCCGGCTCGGGTTGGTCGTGCCGGGGAGAGGTCCCCCCGGTAGGTTGACGGTCAGGCTACGGGTTCATCGGGTGACGATACGTGTCGAGCCCCAACCCAACGGTGAGCCACACCGCAAGCTGCGCCTGCGTGATGTTGTCGCCGGGGCAGAACATGTGGTTGCCACAGCCGGCGCTGATGCCCTCGTTGAAGATGGCCTCGCTGTAGCCCTCGGCCCACTCGTAGCCAGCGATGTCCAGGAAGTAGTGAGCCGGTGGAGCCACCGGCGGAATGCCGAGCCCGGCGCAGATGAAGATCGCCATCTGCGCCCGGTTCACCAAGTCGTTCGGGCAGTAGTACCGCTCGCCACCGCCACCCACCGCGCAACCAGCCACGATCCCGTCGTGGTAGAGCTGCTCGATGTAGTCGGCCGTCACGTCGGTGTCGGAAATCGGCACGTCCACGAAGATCCCCACCGCCGGCGGGGGCACGAAGCCCGGACCATGGATCGCCCGCACCATCAAAATAGC
>Ga0116178_10000299_pt1 | contig 45024 bp, 42 predicted proteins | sample AD_STIC12_MetaG_FD_89880 | JGI IMG/M metagenome (GOLD analysis project Ga0116178, IMG submission 89880) | Active sludge microbial communities of municipal wastewater-treating anaerobic digesters from USA - AD_STIC12_MetaG | ecosystem: Engineered > Bioreactor > Anaerobic > Digestate | place: USA...
GCCGCCGCACCGGAATTCGATACCGTGCTTGCCGCCATTGTCGGCGCTGCCGGCATGCCTTCGACACTCGCCGCTGCGAAAGCCGGCAAACGCCTGTTGCTCGCAAACAAGGAGTCGGTGGTAGTCGCCGGTGAGATCCTGATGCGCGCAGCCAGGGAAAACGGCACGAAAATATTGCCGATCGACAGCGAACACAATGCGATCTACCAATGCCTGCCGTCGGACGGAAACCAGCAGGCAGTCAGACGGCTGTTACTGACAGCTTCCGGCGGCCCCTTTCGCGGACGTACTCGCGAATCGCTTGCTTCCATCACCCCGGAACAAGCCTGCGCACACCCCAACTGGGTGATGGGAAGAAAAATTTCGGTCGATTCGGCCACCCTGATGAACAAGGGACTCGAAGTGATCGAGGCGCACCATCTGTTCAATATCGGCGCCGATAAAATTGAAGTCGTGGTACACCCGCAAAGCATTATCCATTCGCTGGTGGATTACGTTGACGGCTCTGTACTCGCACAATTGGGTAATCCGGACATGCGAACGGCTATCGCCTACGGGCTGTCATGGCCGGAGCGCGTGGATTCCGGCGTTGCACCGCTCGACCTGATTGCCTTGTCGCGATTTGATTTTGAAAAAGCCGATACTTCCGTATTCCCCTGCCTCGCCTTGGCGTTTCATGCTCTGAAGCTCGGAGGCACTGCGCCAACAGTGCTGAATGCGGCAAATGAAATCGCTGTCGATGCTTTTCTCAACGAAAAATTAAGATTTCTCGATATCGCCAATGTCATCGAAGCGACACTTTCTGCATTTTCTGCGGAACCTGTTCGCGATCTGGATGTCCTAATGGCCGTTGATAATCAAGCCCGTATCAAGGCCCAGGAGTTCGTGAACAAGATGGTGATGCAATGAACGAACTCATCGGATCGTTTTGGTGGCTCATTGTCACGATTGGTGTTTTAGTCACCTTTCACGAATTCGGTCATTACATCGTCGCCCGCTGGTGTGGTGTCAAAGTGCTGCGTTTCTCGGTAGGTTTTGGCCGAAGCCTGTGGTCACGCACGGACAAACACGGTACCGAATTCCGGCTCGCCATAATTCCTTTGGGCGGCTACGTCAAAATGCTCGACGAACGGGACGAACACGTTACTCCGGCAGAACGCAGCCTTGCCTTCAATCAGCAGCCTGTCGGCAAGCGCATTGCGATTATTGCCGCCGGCCCGATGGCCAATTTACTTCTTTGCCTCGTGTTCTACTGGGGCATGTTTGTCGCAGGAAAGCCCGACTATGTTCCGCTGCTTGGCGAAGCGACCGGGATTGCAGCACAGGCGGGCATTCATGAAGGCGACACCCTGATGCAGGTCGACGGCACCAAAACCCCGACTCTCACGCAAACCGTACCGCCACTGATGCTGGCTGCGATTGATCGGCGCGATGTCAATATCGTGTTGCAGGATGCTTCCGGCAAACAAAGAAACAGCATTCTCAGGCTTAGCCAGCTGCCGGCCGATTTTGATCAGACCAGAATATTCCAGGCGATCGGAATCAAGGCGGCCAAGTCAACGCGACCGGCCATTGTCGATTTTCTGGCGCCGGGCGGAGCCGCCGTCGGACGCCTGCAGGTTGGCGACCGAATTACAAAAATCGGGGCCATCGAGATCACCGATGCCGCTCAGCTTGCGCCTGCTGTCGTCAAACAAGCCCGTCCCGACCAGGCACTCAGCGTTTTGTTCTTGCGCGACGGCCAAACCCGCCAGGTGATGATCCAACCCAAACAAGTCAGCCCCGAACCCGGGTTGCTCGACAAGACCAAGACTTTACTGGGCATGGAAACGAAGAATAGCCAGCCTGAATGGAAAATTGGTGTCGGCTCGGCATCGACGCCCCCGAAGAAAACCATACTAAGGTACGGGCCGATCGAATCGATCGGGAAAGCCTTCCAGCAGACATGGGAAACCACAAGAACTACATTTGCCATGCTGAAACGGCTGATAAGCGGGGAAGCCTCAGCCAAAAACGTCTCTGGTACAATAACCGTCGCACAAGTGGCTAATCAGGAAGCCAATACCAGTTTCGGTTCATTTTTGGGGTTTCTGGCGTTTTTTTCGCTGAGCCTCTGCATCATGAACCTGCTGCCCATCCCGGTTCTTGATGGCGGACATCTGATGTATTACCTGATTGAGCTGGTGACCGGCCACCCTGTGGCCGAACGAGTACAAATGGCGGGGCAATTTATTGGCCTGGCTTTGTTAGCTGGCCTTATGCTGCTTGCGCATTACAATGATTTCGCCCGTCTGTTCTCGAATTGACGTTTGGAATTGGATTTTTGAATTAACCCGTAATTTACCCGTTAACTAATGGCGATAACCCCGCCACCATTTTGGATTAATCAATGAAGCGACCCATCGCCCGCCGCCATCTCCTCAGCCTTGCTCTCGCTGCCGCATTAGCTGGCCCCGTGAGCGCACAATCGATTGAAGCTTTTACGGTCAGCGATATCCGCGTGGAAGGCCTTCAACGTATTTCTGCCGGTACTGTTTACAGCTATCTGCCGGTTGAAAAAGGCGAAACGATGAGTGAAAGCCAATCGGCCGCCGCCATTCGCGCACTCTACAAGACGGGCTTCTTTACCGACGTAAAACTCGAACGCCAAGGCGATATTCTGGTCATTACCGTAAAAGAGCGCCCCGCCATCAATGCGGTAACGATGATCGGCAACAAAGACATCAAAACCGAAGAACTTGAAAAAGGGCTCAAGAATGTCGGTATCGCCGAAGGCGAAACCTACAATCCCCTTAATCTGGACCGTGTGACCCAGGAATTGAACCGCCAGTACAACAATCGCGGCAAATACAATGCCCAAGTGGTCCCGGAAGTCACCGAACTCGATCGCAACCGGGTCAACATCGTTTTGAAGATTACCGAAGGCAAGGCAACGCGTATCCGCGACATCAACCTGATCGGCAACGAAAAATTCTCGGATGCCGAGCTGCGTGAAACATGGGAATCCGGCACAAGCAACTGGCTGTCATGGTATCGCCGTGATGACCAGTATTCGCGCGAGAAGCTCTCCGGCGATCTGGAAAAACTCTCCAATTTCTATCTCGACCGCGGTTACGCCGATTTCAATATCGAATCGACCCAAGTCGCCATTTCGCCTGACCGCAAGGATATTTTCCTGAGCGCCAGCATGGCTGAAGGTGATATTTACAAAGTATCGAGTGTTCGCATTTCGGGTGACACCGTCTTGCCTGTGGAAGAACTGAACAAATTACTGCTCATCAAGGAAGGCGATACCTTTTCACGCTCCCGTCTTGAGTTCACTTCGGACGGCATTACTTCGACGCTTGGAAACATCGGTTATGCCTTCGCCAAGGTTAACCCTGTGCCCGAGATTGACCGCGAAACGAAAACCATCGGAATCAATTTCGTCGTCGAACCGGGCCCACGTGTCCAAGTCCGCCGTATCCGCTACTCGGGCAATGTGCGTACCGCCGATGAAGTCTTGCGCCGCGAAATGCGCCAGTTTGAGGGCGCCTGGTATTCACAGGCCGCCCTTGACCGCTCGAAAATCCGCCTGCAACGCTTGGGCTTCTTCGAAACTGTCGACATCGAAACGCCCGAAGTGGCAGGTCGCCCCGATCAGGTCGACGTGGTGATCAACGTCAAGGAAAGAAACTCCGGCAGCTTTGTTTTTGGTCTCGGTTATCAGGCACTTTACGGTTTAACCACCAATGTCCAGCTGAATGAAAACAACTTTCTCGGAATGGGCAATCGCCTCGGCGTCACCGTGCAGAACAATACGTATTCGAAGCGACTGACCCTGAATTATTTCGATCCCTACTTCACCGATGACGGCATCAGCGCCGGCTATAACATCAATTACTCGGACAACTCGACGGCCAGCGACAGCTCGAACGTCAATCTTGCCCGCTATAGCGGCAAGATTGCCTCGGGCGAGGCAATTTTCGGCTTCCCGCTTACGGAAACCGACACCATCCAGTTCGCGCTTGGCATTGACCGGAACCAGATTTCCACAACCGATGGTTCGACACCACCAGCCTTTATCAACTATCTCGTAGATACCCTCGGTGATCGCCAGCGATTCCCTCTGTACCATGTGGACGATGACAACAATTCAGCAACAGATTCTTCAAACGACGACGCCGACCCAAGCACGCAAGATACCCCTGTCTCAATTCCGGGCCTGAGTGTTTACCGCTCCTGGAACGTCAATGCCTGGCGCCTGCGCAGCTCCTGGGGCCGTGACACGCGTAATGATTATTTGCTGCCAACCCGCGGTACTTATCACCGCGTCGCTGCGGAAATCGTGCTGCCTGGAAGTGACCTGGAATACTACAAACTTCAATACGATTTCGAACACTATTTCCCGATCAACAATTATCTGGTGTTCAAAGTCAGTACCGAACTGGGCTACGGCGACAGTTACGGAAGAACCGGAAATGCCGGTCTGCCCTTCTTCCAGAACTTCTATGCCGGCGGCCCGAACTCGGTGCGTGGTTTTGAACAGAATACTCTTGGACCTACCTATCAGATTTCCAGTGCCAGCTTCTTGCAGCCTTTGGGCGGTGGTGTGAAAACGGTCGGTAGCGCAGAACTGCTGTTCCCGAAATTGTTCAGCAAATCACGCGGCACACGTCTTTCTGCCTTTGTCGATTTTGGTAATGTTTTCTCCAAACCCAGCGATTTCGATATCGGTGAAATCCGTGCTTCTGCAGGTGTATCACTCCAGTGGCAAGCACCCGTCGGCCCGATCTCGATCAGCTATTCCACCCCTTTGCGCAGCGAAGATGGCGACCGGGTCGAACGCCTGCAATTCAGCTTCGGCCAACAGTTCTAAGCAGGGGCGGTCATGTCAGGTCCATGCTTCACGCTGGCCCAGCTTGCCGAAAAATTTGATTTGAAAATCATGGGCGACGCCGATACGAAAATTATCGGCGTTGCCACTTTGGCGACCGCCGGTAAAAACCAGATCGGTTTCCTGGCAAATTCGCTATATAAAAAACAGTTGTCACAGACCAAAGCCGAAGCGCTTATCTTGCGCGAAGCAGATGCCGAATTGACGACAATTCCATGCCTGATCGCCAAGGACCCCTACGTTGCCTTCGCAAAAATATCGGCATTGTTTGAAATAAAGTCCCTTGCCACACCCGGTATCCATCCAAGTGCCGTGATTGATTCAAGTGCAAGCGTAGATCCCACGGCAAGCATCGGGCCCTTTGTCAGCATTGGTGCATCTTCGCGAATTGAAGCCAATGCCGTGATCGGTGCAGGCTGTGTCATCGGTGAACATTGTCACGTTGGAGCCAACAGCGAACTCGTTGCCCGCGTCACCTTGGTAACACGCGTGCAGATCGGCCAGCGTGTACTTATACATCCTGGTGCCGTCCTCGGTGCGGAAGGTTTCGGGCTGGCGATGGAAGCCGGCCAATGGCTCAAAGTACCGCAACTGGGCGGCGTGATCATCGGCGATGATTGCGAAATCGGGGCAAATACCACTATTGACCGTGGAGCATTGGGCGATACCGTGCTCGCGGAAGATGTCCGTCTCGATAACCAGATTCAAATCGGCCATAACGTACAGATTGGTGCGCATACAGCCATTGCCGGTGCGGTGGCGGTGGCGGGTTCGAGCAAAATTGGCCGCTACTGCCTGATCGGCGGGGCCGCCGGCATTGTCGGGCACATCGAAATCTGCGACAAAGTCCGCATCAATGCCTTCAGTCTGGTCACCCATTCGATCACCGAGCCGGGCGAATACACCTCTGGTACACCGCTGCAGGAAAGCCGCGAATGGCGAAAAAACGCGGCTCGATTCAAGCATTTGGACGAAATGGCGCGTAAAATTAAAGGCAATAATCCAAAAGAAGATTGAAACATGCCACTCACTTTGCCCGTCGATGTCATCCGAATCCAGTCCCTTCTGCCGCATCGCTATCCCTTCCTGCTGGTGGATCGCGTGATTGAACTGGAACCGCACAAGCGAATCCGCGCCATTAAAAACGTTACGATCAACGAGCCTTTCTTCCAGGGCCATTTTCCCGGCCATCCCGTGATGCCCGGAGTGCTGGTCGTCGAAGCGATGGCCCAGGTGGGCGGCTTGCTGACGCAATTGTCTCTGGCCAATGCGCCGGAAAAATCGGAAAAACTGTTTTATCTGGTCAAGGTGGATAAGGCGCGTTTTTCGAAAATGGTCGTCCCCGGCGACCAGCTCGATATCGAAGTCTTCCTGAAACGCACCATTCGCAATATGGCGATGTATGAATGCGTTGCACGCGTGGATGGCAAGGAAGCCGCCAGCGCCGAAATTCTCTGTGCAGAAGGCAAAGCTTGATGATTCATGCGACTGCCCTGATTGATCCAAGTGCAAAAATCGGCGCGAACGTTTCGATCGGCGCCTACTCCATCGTCGGTGCCCGCGTCGAAGTCGGCGACGGTACCAGCATCGGTTCGCACTGCATGATTCAAGGTCCGACCAGAATCGGCCGCGAAAACAATATCTACTCCCATGCCAGCATCGGCGGCGATCCGCAGGACAAGAAATTTTTTGGCGAAGACGCGGAACTGATTATTGGCGATCGCAACACCATTCGCGAATTCACCACCTTCAGTCGCGGCACCGCGGATGGCGGTGGCAGCACGCGTATCGGCAACGACAACTGGATCATGGCCTATGTCCACATCGCCCATGATTGCCAGGTCGGCAACAACACGATTTTCGCGAACAATGCGACGCTAGCTGGTCATGCCATCGTCGAAGACTGGGTGATTCTCGGCGGCTTCGTCGGCGTGCACCAGTTCTGCAAGATCGGCGCGCATGCGTTTATCGGCATGGGCAGTTTGATCAACGCGGACGTGCCGCCTTTCGTGATGGTGGCCGACAAATACGCCGAAGCACGCGGCATTAATTCCGAAGGCCTGAAACGCCGCGGTTTCGATGCAGAGCGTATCAGCGCGATCAAACGCGCGTATCGTACCGTCTTCATGTCTGGCAAACCCTTGGCCGACGTCAAGGAAGAACTGGCAGCCAGCGCGGTGACTTCTGCCGATGTCGGAATGATGCTGGAATTCATCAACCGCAGCGAACGCGGCATCCTCCGCTAAGTCGTGGGCAAGCCACTTCGATTTGCCCTGATTGCAGGTGAAGCTTCCGGCGACCAACTTGGCGCCGGCCTGATTGCCGAGATAAAAAAACGCCATCCCGATGCCGAGTTTGTTGGTATCGGCGGTGATTTGATGCGGCAAGCCGGACTGACGGCCTGGCACGACAGCCAGGAATTGGCCGTGATGGGCTTGGCCGAAGTACTAAAACACCTGCCTCGGCTGCTGCGACTTCGGCACGCGATTTTTGAACGCATACTCGACTGGCAGCCGGATGTTTTCATCGGCATAGATGCCCCGGACTTCAATCTGGGGCTCGAGAAAAAACTGAAACGCAAAGGCATCAAGACCGTGCATTACGTCAGCCCCTCGATCTGGGCATGGCGCGAATCGCGGGCGAAAAAAATTGCCGACTCCGCAGATCGCGTTTTGTGTCTGTTCCCGATGGAACCTCCGATTTATGCGCGGTACGGCGTCGCAGCCGATTTCGTCGGGCATCCGATTGCCGACCGCTTCGAGATCGAGCCGGATCAATCTGCAGCACGCAAACTGCTGAAACTGCCGCAGGATAGAAAAATACTCGCGGTTCTTCCGGGCAGCCGACGTAGCGAGATTCAACGCCTGCTGCCGGTGTTTCTGGATGCGCTCAGCCTGTTGCAACAAAACCATCCCGACATGGCTTTCGTGATTCCTGCGGCCAACAAGAGTTGCCTCGATGTGATCGAGAGTTTGCTGAAGAACAGGAGCATCGGCAATCTGCAAGTTATCGACGGGCAATCGCATCAGGCGATGATCGCATCGGACGCGATACTGCTGGCATCCGGCACTGCGGCTCTTGAAGCCCTGCTCGCCAAGCGTCCGATGGTGGTGGCGTATCGAATTTCGGCGCTCACCTATTTCATCGTCAAAGCCTTCGGCATGATGAAAATCGATTACTACAGTTTGCCGAACGTGCTCGCCAATGAAGCCGTGGTGCCGGAACTAATGCAAAGCAATTGCACGGCGGAGAATATTGCCGCCGCGCTCAAGCCGATGGTGGATTCGCCGCAAGACTATCGGTCCTTGACGCAGAAATTCATAGGCATCCATCAAGATTTGAAGCGCGACGCCAATCATCTGGCAGCCAATGTCGTGCTTGAGCTCGCACAAGAACAATGAGCAAGACGCCGCGATGGGTTGCTGGTGTTGATGAAGCCGGCCGCGGTCCCTTGGCCGGGCCGGTCGTGTGTGCTGCCGTCATACTCAATCCGGAAAAAGCCATCGCGGGGCTGGGCGATTCAAAAGCGCTTTCCGAAAAAAAACGTGAACAGCTATTTCCACTGATACAACAATGTTCGCTGGCCTGGAAAATCGTTTTTATCGAAGCCACCGATATTGATCGCCTGAATATTTTCAAGGCGACCATGGAAGGCATGCGACAAGCCGTGAATGGTCTGAATATCAAAGCATCGCATGCGCTCATCGACGGCAATAAAATCCCGCCTGGGCTTTCCTGCTCGGCCGAAGCGCTGGTCAAGGGCGACTCCCGCGAGACCTGCATCATGGCGGCGTCCATTTTGGCGAAAGTTGCACGCGATGCCTACATGCTCAGGTTGCACGAACAATTCCCTCAATACGAATTCGCGCAGCATAAGGGCTACCCGACTGCGGCGCATTTTGCAGCGCTCAAGTTGCACGGTCCCTGCCCCGAACATCGCCGCAGCTTTGCTCCGGTACGCGACCTTATCGGGCTTTCGCTGTTCTAGGTGTTTCCGAAAACGTCTGCAGAATGTTCGGCAGTACCTTGGCAAAATGGGTTTCGATCGGACAATGTCCGGCACCGGGAACCATCAAAAACTTCGCCGTCGGAATATTCTTTGCCAGCGTTTTTCCAACTTCGGGCTTAACCCACGTATCCTTGTCGCCCCAGATGATCAAGCTTGGAATCGCGTTTATCTGCGAAGGCTTGATGTCATCCGCCCATTTTTTTGCATAGCCCGAGAGCGCGGCCGGCACCGTTCCCGGCAACAGCAAGGGTTTCAAATAACCCTGGGCTTCTTCACGGGTTGCCGGTCGCGCATAGGCCTGACTCAAGACCTCGATGAATTTCTTTTCATTCAGATAATGTTTTTCGATCCAGTTGATCGCGGCATTGCGGATGAAACCCGGACTGGAAAACCATTTTTTCCTGCGCTCCGAAGATACCAGTGGCGAACCATCGGAATACACAATCGCCTGAACCCGGTCAGGCTTGAGTGCCGCTACCTGTCCTGCCAGTTTTGCGCCCATCGAATGCCCGAGCAAGCACCAGGATTGCCCCGGCTTTTCACGCTCGAGCAATTGCCACAAAGCCATTGCCGCTTCGCCGCTGAAAGCGCTGCGCTGGCTGTAACCGTAACCGGGCAAATCAACCGCCAATACCGGATGGCCAGCCTTAGCCAATGCCGGAGCCAATTCGCGAAACGAAAACGTCGAACCGGCAAAACCATGCACTAAAAGTACCGGGCACAGGCCGCTATCGTTTCCGGCCCAATCGCGCACATGCAATCGCACGTCATCAACCAGCACATAGCGGGAATTATTGAAAACCGGTGCCATTTCCGTGGCCAGGGTCGAACCGATAAATGCCGTCTGCGAAAAAACGAGCAGCAATGCGGCGAAGAACGGATGTTTGAAGGATTTCATCGGATCATTCAAGCAATAACTCCGTGATTTTTTCGTGACTTGAGAATGAAAACGGCATGACTTCCGGCATGGCAAATAATCGAATCCGTATGACGATGGTCATTAGGACTTAGGCCACGCGTAAAAAACCTTGCAACCATACAAACTGTTCGTGCATCAAAACCAGTACAAACACTCAAGGAGATTTTTTATGAACGCCTACACACACACTGACAATGTCGCCAGTCTGCGCCTGCCGGTGTCGTATGGCGCCGCACGCCGCAACGAACTCAATGGCAAGCCGCTCGAAGTGGATGCCGTGGTTCATTTCAACGCACTGCTTCGCACTCTATATCGCAAAGCGGAAACCGTGAATCCCGATTCACTCGTCAGCCTCGCACGTCGCTTGCAAACATTGCCGACCGAACAAGTCGCTTCCATGATCGCAGAACGCATTTCCCGCGCGGAAACCCTGCGCCGCATGTTGGGCGACAAGGATTGGACGATGGATTCCAAGTTGCGGGTACGTGCCCGTTTGTTACTGGCCTACCTCGACCAGCACGATGACCTTATTCCCGATGGCCGCGCCTTGTTTGGCCACCTCGATGATGCATTGATGATCGAACTTAGCTGGCCCAGTTTCGAAAATTCGGTCAGTGACTATCGCGAATTCTGCGCCTATCGCACGGATAATCCCTCCGAGTTCCCGATGACCGCATGGCAGAACCATGTTGCCGTCGCCAGCGCCTGGAGACGCCAGGCCGATCTGCGCCGTGAACGCAGTTACGTGTCACCGGTCAATACGCGTCTATTCCGGGTTTTGTAATTTCACCAGTCGTCTAGACGTGGGGATGCGCTTTCTCTCTCAAGCCATCCCCGCGTTTTTTTATGCGCGCTTGTCTGTCTAATAAATAATTGTCGTGGGCGCGTCCGTCAGGCGCGAAAAACCACGCCAGACCTTTCGCGCCTGACGGACGCTTTCACGGGTAGGGTTACGATACTTTCATTGCATTCCGGGAATTGAAAAGTTCCACGGATCAATGTTTCATGAGACATGAGAGCTATCTCGATAATTGAGACAACCCTGATTAAAAATCATGATGAATTTCATTCCATAGCAGACGCATCGGCGTAAACTTGGTCGCCCGCGTCGAGGAAAAACATCGTGACGCTACGCAGCCTGTTTGTAGATTTCAATTCCTATTTCGCATCGGTCGAGCAGCAGGAAAATCCATCGCTGCGCGGTCGTCCCGTCGTCGTGGTTCCTGTTATCGCGGAAACCACCTGTTGTATCGCCGCGAGTGTCGAAGCAAAAAAATACGGCATCAAGACCGGGACGATGGTTTCCGAGGCAAAACAGCGCTGTCCGGAATTAGTGGTAGCGTTGGCTCATCCTGCGCTCTATGTTCATTACCATCATCGTTTATTGAAGGCGATTGATAACTGCATCCCGATCCATAAAGTCGGCTCCATTGATGAAGCCGAATGTCTTTTGATGGGGCGCGAACGCGAACCGGAACGCGCAATAGAAATTGCGCACAGGATCAAGCAAAGCGTTAAAGAAACCGGCGATTGGCTACGTTGCTCAATCGGCATTGCGCCGAACGGTTTCCTGGCAAAGACCGCGAGCGACATGCAAAAACCGGACGGCCTTGTCGTGCTGGAAACAAAAGACCTGCCCGAGGCCTTGTTCAACCTGAAACTCGGCGACCTGTGCGGGGTTGGCCACAATATGGAAAAACGCCTGCGGTATTTCGGCATCCATAGCGTCGAACAACTTTGCTTCGCCTCGCGTGCGAAGCTGAGGGAAGTCTGGGGCAGCATTGAAGGCGAACGTTTTCACGATCGCCTGCACGGTGAACTCGTGGAGCAGCCGGAAACCCAACGCGGCACGGTCGGACACTCACATGTGTTGTCACCGGAATTCAGGAATACCACCGGCGTCAACGCCGTGCTTAAAAAACTGCTGATGAAAGCCGCGATGCGATTGCGTAGCTATACGCTGCTCGCCAGCCGTTTGAATGTCCGCGTGAAATACATTGGCAATGATGCCTGGGAAGCCGGCGAGCGCATGGATCCGACCGATGATTCGAGAATACTGCTGCATCGTTTGATTCGGCTGCTTGAACAGCGAAAAGACAAACACATGCCTTTGGCGGTATCGGTAACGCTGACCGGCCTGATCGAGCGCGAAGGAACTTGTGTTCCACTGTTTTCGGAAATGAAGGAAAGCCCTGCCCTGAACAAACTGCTGGATAACATCAACAGGAAATACGGCAACAACAAGATGTATTTCGGCAGCATGCAGCAGGCGCTTGATTCCGCCCCGATGCGGATTTCATTTAACCAGATACCGGACGTGGCATTGGAAGAAGAAAGCAGCAAGAACGAGCTATGGATGAAACGGATGAACCAGTTTCGCGTGCTGGCCGAAGCCGAGCACAAAAAGCGTGAATCGCACAGGTCGGGGGTCGGCCCGACATAAACAGCAGAAGTGAAATGTGGGAGCTGCTTTAGCAGCGATAAAATGCTCGCTACCGTAGATATCTGCCAACAAACTGGCAGATCAAATCGCTGCTAAAGCAGCTCCCACAGAGTCAGGTCTTTTACATCGCAGCCGGAAAAAACGCTGCCTGCAAATAACCGTAAATTGAAATCGCGGCCATGCTCAGCATCAACAGGAACGTGATCAGCATGCCGCTCATGCGGCCCGCCGAGATGCCTTTCTGGTGGCTCAAGCCCCAGGCGTGTGCGCAACGCGATATCAGGATAGCCGCACCAAATGAATGGATAAGCCATTGCGGATAGCCGTTCAATTCCATGCCGCCCAGCAGCAGGAACAGCATCGGCATGTATTCCACTGCATTGGCATGGACGCGAATGCGCTGGAGCAATTCGACATTGCCGCCGTCGCCAATGCCGATTTTATGGGCACGGCGGAATTGCACCACCCGCCAGGCCAGGAACAGCAGAAGCAATACGCAAAGGCCCGCATAGAATAAAGTCGTCATAATTTTCCGGTTTACTTGATTGAAATTGAAGTGGCGATGATTTGAAGTTCATTGCTTGCGACGGGTTCGGATTGTCCGGCATCTTCGGCAAGGTGTTTTGCCGCTTCCGGTGCGAGTTCGACGCGTTTCAATTCGCCGAAAACAACCGCTTCGCCTTTTGAATCTTTGGGGATCACGAATGCATGGTCTTTCGTTTTGATGCGGGCCGCCTGCGCATTGGATTCAATCACCAGCCAGCAACCTTCCATCTGGCAGACCTGGGTAATGCGGCCCTTGAATTTTGCCGACTTGCCGACATAGGCATCCGTGTTTTTCGATGCGGCGGCGATATCCACGGCCTTGCCTTTCGGCATATCGGCACCGTAGTTTTTTGCCTGCACGACAATGGAGAAAAATACGAGACACGCAAAAACGAATAATTTTTTCGACATGGGGGTTCCCTTGATTTTAATTCAGATCAAACGCCGTCAATGATTCATGTTCGGCAATGGTCGAGAAGCGTCCTTTTTCATCAACCTGGACATCCGCCATGGCGCATTCGACATCGTGGGTGAAATACAGTTTTACTCGGCGCGACAACTTGTCCTGCAGGAATGTTTTCTTCTCGTCGATAAGGATTTCAGGAAAACGGTCATAACCCATGGTCACCGGCAAATGTACCCAAGGCCTTCCGGGAATCAGGTCCGCACAAAAAACGACGCCACCTTGGTTATCGGCACCGATAATTTCCGCCAGCATCAAACCCGGCGTATGGCCCTGGCTGTAATGGAACCGTACCGACTTGCCCAATGCCCGTGAATATTCGCCTTCGACAATTTCAAGGCGGCCGCTTTGTTCAAGCAGAGGAACCAGTTCGGGAATAAAGCTGGCGCGATCGCGGGCATGCGGTTTTTGCGCCCGCAACCAGCATTCCTTGCTGACCACGAACACTGCATTCGGGAACAGCAGGCTAAGCGGTTTGTCAGATTGCCACGGGCTCAACAAGCCACCGGCATGATCGAAGTGCAGATGCGAAAGCACGACGACATCAATATCACTGTCAGAGAAACCGGCTAGATGCAGCGAGTGCAGCAACACATGCTCCGCTTCCTGCACGCCGAAACGCTCGCGCATTTTCGGATCGAAAAACGCGCCGATGCCGGTTTCGAACAATACGCGTTTGCCATTCAGGCCATCGGCCAGCAGGGCGCGACAAGCCAGTGGAATCCGGTTTTCGGCATCCGGCACAATCCATTTTTCCCACATCGCTTTGGGCACGTTGCCGAACATCGCGCCGCCATCGAGCTTCTGCGAGTTACCTAAAATCGACCAGAGTTTCACGTTCATCAATCCCGTACGCCGTTCAATGAATGGGCGTCGAAATACAGTACGAAAGACGGCCCACCGGTTTTTTCGGATTTTGCTTCAACCACAAACCCGTTGTCGTCGGCGCGTATTTGCGCCTTGCCGATCACATCGGGAGCTGCCGCCTTGCCAATCCATCCCTGCTTCCAGCCCTGCACGACAATGTCGGCTGGCTTGTCTGCAAGCAATTTGAATGCAGCATGCGCGAGCGCAGGATCGGCGGGCGTTACGAGATTTTCGCCAGCCTTGTCGGTCAGGCTTTTGAAAGGTACCGAGAACAAGGAATGTCCGCCGGATTGGATATCGAAAGTCCAATCGGTGCTGCCAAGGGTGCCATCATTATCGACACGCAAACGGGCGAGTTTCAAATCCACCGCTTGCGATGAAGGGCTGGAGGGTTTCTGGGGCGATAGCGTTGCCGTTATGGCCGGAGTCGTTAAAGGTACCGCCGGGACTACCGGGGCTGCTGCGGCCGGAGTCTCCTGGTTGCTGTTTCGCAGATTGATGAAAACGGTGGTTAATGCCGCAATCAGGGCTGCCGAGCCGGTCAATATGCCGGGCAAATGCGCAGTCCAACCCTTCTTTGATTCTTCAGATGACATGTTCGCCTTCGTACTCTAGCCATTGTTCAATAAAAGTTTTTGTCCCGGGTACCACTCGCGAAGCCGCTATTTTTTTACCGGCTTTTTCGGCACCACCATTGCCGACCCCACTTCGTTGCGTGGATCGGCACCCGCATTCAATGCGTTGCTGCGTACATCCCAGTCGACCGAGTGCATCAGGGTGGTCCAACGCGTTTTGCTTGGCGTGACCTTGTGCCCCATGGCCTCAAGAATTTTTATCGTATCGGGTGTCAGCGCATCCGGCTCGGTAAAAATCTCGTCGGGCAAATACTGATGATGGAAACGCGGAAGCGCCACGATCTGCTCCGAGCTGAGGCCTTGCTCGATTCCCAGCATGCCGAGCAACACCATCGTGATGATGCGGCTACCACCCTTGCCGCCCACTACCGTAACTTTATCCTTGCCGATCATGAAACTTGGCGTCATCGAGCTGAGCATGCGCCGCCCCGGCGCTGCCGCGTTGGCATCATAACCAAGCACGCCAAAAGCATTCGGCGTTCCCGGCCGCAACGCAAAATCATCCATCTCGTCGTTCAGAAGAAAACCGGCGCCATCGACCACCATGCCGGAACCGAACGACAGGTTTACCGTTTGCGTCGCCGCAACCAGATTGCCATCGCCGTCAATGATCGAGAAATGCGTGGTGTTCACGCCTTCCAGCGGCGGGTTTGCACCCGGCAGCATTGAACTTGGCGTTGCCTTGTCCGGAAGAATGGAAGCGCGCAATCCAGCCGCATAATCATCGCTGGTCAAACGGGCGATCGGCATCTTCACGAAATCCGGATCGCCGAGGTACAAGGTGCGGTCACGATAGGCGCGGCGCATGGCTTCGGTGACGATGTGCACGCGATGCGCTTCATCCAGCTGGGACATGTCCCAGCCTTCGAGCATTTGAAGAATCTCGGCCAACACGACACCACCCGAAGACGGTGGCGGTGCGGTCACGACATCCCAGTCGCGGTACTTGAAACGGATCGGCGTACGTTCTTTCACGGTGTAGCCGGTTAAGTCCGCCGCACTCCAGTTGCCGCCGTATTTTTTTACGTCGGCCAGAATTTTTTGTGCAGTCTCGCCGCGATAAAAACCCTCATTGCCTTTTGCCGCCAACAGTTCCAACGTATGCGCCAAATCGGGCTGCAATAGCGTCTCGCCAACTTCAAGACCATCGCCATCGGCAAGAAAAACCTTTCGGCTCCCGTCGTAGCGCTCCATCACGTCTTTGCGATCAGCATACTGGATCGCCATGCGTGGATAGACTTCGAATCCTTTGCGAGCGATGCGAATGGCAGGCTCCAGTGAAACCGATAAGGGCAAACGGCCATAGCGTTTCGACAGATGCACCAGCCCAGCCGGCAAGCCGGGAATACCGGCGGACATCGGGCCATTCTCGGCCTTGTCGCGATCAAGCTCGCCCTTGGCATCAAGATATGCCGCAGGTGTTGCGGAAGCCGGTGCGGTTTCACGCGCATCAATCATGATATCGCGACCGGTTTTTGCATCATGCAAAAGGAAAAAACCGCCGCCGCCGATTCCGGAACTGATTGGCTCCACTACCGAAAGCACCGATGACACGGCGATTGCCGCATCGAACGCATTTCCGCCTTTCGCCAGAATTTCATGACCGGCCTGAGTCGCCAGAAAATGGGCAGATGAGATGGCCGCGCCCGATGGTTTTGTCTTCGGCTGCTGATTTTCCGTTTTGCCCTGAACATTGAAACTCAATATCAGGCAGACGGTGACGATAAAACGTTTCATGCTGCAGCCTCTTGTCTTAGCCTGGAAAGCTTGGCGAGTAATTGCTGTTCGGTTTCAACGTGTTCCGGATCCTTGTCGATGCATTCGACCGGGCATACCACCACACATTGCGGCTCGTCGAAATGGCCGACGCATTCCGTGCAGCGATCCGGGTGGATTATGTAAATCGATTCGCCTTGCGTAATTGCCTGGTTCGGACAAGCCGGCTCGCACACATCGCAATTAACGCAAAGCTGGTTGATGATCAGTGCCATGGCTTTATCCGAAAAAAAGCCGCGCAAAACTGCACGGCTTTTCCCGATATCGGTTATTTCGCTTCGACAAATACAAGTTGTGCACCGGTTGCTTCAACGGCCGGCTTAATACGTTCGCCGTCATCGGCTTTTCCGATGAACAACACCTTGGAATCCTTCAGGGCATCTTTGGGCGGATTGGCAAATGCTTCCGTGACCAGATCCGCCATGGTCTTGCTGTCCGGCGAACAGAAAACCAGCATATTGCCGGGTAATACCGTGCGTTGAACGGCGAGATTCACCACTTCCATCTGGCGGCTGTATTTACTTGCCGTGAGATTGTCTTTTTGATCCGGTTCCATGCTGGCGCGCGGCAGGTAATACGGAATCAACTGGCCCTGGGTTTGAGCCTGATATTGGGCCGATAGCAATCCGCAATATTTGCGCCACGATTCGTCCTTGCCGTCTTTCGGCGCGGTGAGAATTTCTTCCGAGAGCTGGACGCCACCGGCAGTCTCGCCACCCTTGTTACCGCAGGCTGACAACAAGATGCTTGAAGCGATGAGTAGTGAAACGATAAATCCTGTACGTAACATGGTCTTACCCCCTTTTGTTTTATATGTGGCGCTTTTGATCAATTGAAATTTTACGGTTGCTTCCATTTTGTCGCCAATGCTTTTGCAACCGCCGGATGCACGAAGCCGGAGACATCACCGCCAAGTCGCGCGACTTCCCTGACCAGACTCGACGAAATGAAGCTGTACTGCTCCGCCGGTGTCAGGAAAAGCGTTTCCACGTCTGGAATCAAATGCCGGTTCATACTGGCCAGCTGGAACTCATATTCGAAATCCGAAACCGCACGTAGACCGCGAAGCAAGACCCCAGCGCCGACTTCATGGACAAAATGTGCCAGCAAGGTGTTGAATCCGCGGACTTCGACATTCGTGCAGTGCGCCAATGCCGTTCTCGCGAGGGAAACCCGCTCTTCCAATGGCAGGGCAGGTCCTTTACCGGGGCTTTCGGCGATGCCGACGATGATTTTTTCAAACAAGACTGCCGCCCGATTGATCAGATCGATATGACCATTGGTAATCGGATCAAAAGTACCGGGATACACCGCGATACGGCTGCGCGCTGGAGTCATGCTGATTGCTCTGGTGAACTGGGCGACAGTGTAGCAGTGTCATGCCTGAACAGCCGATACCAAACCTCGCGGGTACTACCCTCGCGATGAAGTTGGTATGTACTTGGCACTTCGATGCGGGTGGAGCGACCGGTTTCGACATAGACCCAGGCTTGATCTGCCAACCAGGGTCCAAGTAAAGGGAGTACCTGTTGCGCATACTCGGTCCCGAATGGCGGGTCGATAAAAACCAGATCGAATCGCGTTGTTGCCGGGCGGCCAAGCCAGGCAAAACTGTCGCTGGTTTCCACCCTGACAGTGTCAGCCTTCAATCTGGCTGCCGTTTCGCGTAATGAAGCTGCCAGAGCCGGGACTTTCTCCAGCAACACGACTTCAGCCGCGCCACGCGATGCGGCTTCAAAGCCCAAAGCACCGGTACCTGCAAAACAGTCCAGAATCCTGCGTCCGGAGATGTGTGACTGAAGCCAATTGAAAAGCGTTTCGCGCACCCGGTCACTGGTAGGCCGCAAGCCCGGATAGGTTTCTACCGGCAATTTAGAACCACGCAAATTCCCGGAAATAATGCGGACTTGTCCAAAGGGTGCCTTGTTCATCGGGAATCTAGTCGCGAATGTTAAGATTGGCGCTATTGTCCGCGATTGAATGAAGCAATGTTTGATTTTTTCAAGAAAAAAACCGTAAGTCCTGAATCCGGCAAGGCTTTGCCTCAAGAAGCCACTGCGCCCTTGCCCGCCGTGCCGGCAGCGCCTGGAAAATTGGGGTGGCGCGAACGCCTGAAATCCAGCCTGTTCGCCGTCGGCATCGGCGGCCTGTTCGCGAAGAACCCGAAACTGGATGAAAACCTGCTTGATGAAATCGAGACTGCATTGATATCGGCCGATGTCGGTGTCAAGGCCACGACCGAAATCGTGCAAAAACTGCGTCATGGAATGAAGGTGCATGAGTTCGCCGATGCGCAGGCTTTATTGAAAACCCTGCGTCAGGATTTATTGAATATCCTGCAACCGATCGCGAAGCCGCTTTCTTTCGACGGCGTGGAAAAACCTTTCGTTATTCTGACCGTCGGCGTCAATGGCGTCGGCAAGACAACCACCATCGGGAAACTGGCACGTCGCTTTCAAAGTGAAGGCCGCAGCATGATGCTGGCGGCCGGCGATACGTTTCGTGCCGCCGCCGTCGAACAATTGAAAGTATGGGGTGAGCGCAATAATGTCGTTGTCATTGCCCAAGGCCAGGATGCCGACCCTGCTTCGGTGACTTTCGATGCCCTGCAAGCGGCGAAAGCGCGCGGGTTTGACGTATTGATCGCCGATACAGCGGGCCGCCTTCATACGCAAGCGGGTTTGATGGCCGAGCTTGGCAAGATTCGCCGCGTACTTGGCAAGGTGGATGTCAGCGCGCCGCATGAAGTGTTGATGGTGATTGACGGAACCACCGGACAAAACGCTATCAATCAACTACGCGCATTTCATGCCGCCGTGAACGTTACTGGTCTGGTCGTCACGAAGCTGGATGGCAGCGCCAAAGGCGGCGTATTGTTCGCACTTGCGCGCGAATTCAATATCCCGATTCGTTTTGTCGGCCTCGGCGAACAACTCGAAGACCTGCGCGTGTTTGACCCCGAAGCATTCGTTGATGCCTTGCTGCCGGAACATATCGACGGATGAGCTTGAGCAAACGCGCACGACGTATCTGGATTTTCCTGATCAGCCTTGGCTTGCTCCTCGCCATTGGTGCGTGGTGGGTGAACAAGCAACTCGAACCGACAAAACTGACGCATACCGTACTCGGGAAAATCGGCGAAGAACTGAATTTGAAGTTTGAATTCGACGGCTTGCCGAGCTATGCGATGAAACCAGAACCTCGATTGGTATTGCCGAATCTCAAAGTCGTCAATCCGGCCGACAGCAAGGTTTTTCTGAGTGCAAAACGTGTTGAAATTTCTCTGCCCTGGAGCACGATTCTGGGCGACACACCCCATATCACACGCATTACAGCGGACAACCCCGTACTGAATCTGGCCGGCTTGCAGGCATGGCAGGCAACGCGCCCCGCGACCCCTTTCGAAGTTCCCACTTTCACCAGCGGACTAGAAATCAATAATGGCCTGCTGCTGGACACCGGTTATTCGATCAGCAAAATGAATTTGTCGATGCCAAATCTCGAAAACCAGCAGCCCGTGAATGTAAAACTCGCCGGCGTTTTCCATCAGGAAAAAACCACGGTCAGTTTTGACGGTTCCCTGACCCTTGCGAAAGCCGGATTGAATTCGGAATTCACTCTTGAAAGCAAAGGTGAACTCAATCTTGGTGACAAACCCATACCCTATCAAATCATGACTGCTGGCAACTTTGCCAGCCTGGAAAAAAGTTTCGACATCAAAAGCAAAACTCTCGACTGGAAAAGCGAATCGCCGCTGCCAAATTTGCAGGCTAATCTTGCAGTGGGCTTTGGCGATTCGCTTGCCATCCATAGTGAAGGAACCATTTCAGAGTGGCCGAAAGACTGGCCGGTACTGCCTGCACCAATGAACCATCAGACAAAAAACATTCCCTACCAATTGCATTATTCCGGCAAGCCCGACTTCTCCGATGCGATTACCTTGAAGCTATCCGTAGATAAAAGCCAGTTCAAAAGCATGCTGAAAATCGCCGACATCCAGCAATGGATCGAACAAAAAGACGGTTCGCCATTGCCACCTTTGAGTGGCCAATTTGACACGCCCGTTATCGAACTTGACGGTGTAAGCCTGGAAGGTGTCAGCATCGAAATTACACCGGACGCCGTCAAATAATGTTTGCAAAGACCCTGTTGACCTGGTTCGATAAATACGGCCGTCACGACTTGCCATGGCAACATCCACGAACCCCTTATCGCGTCTGGCTTTCGGAAATCATGCTGCAACAGACGCAGGTCGCCACCGTTATCCCGTATTTTGAAAACTTCCTGAGTCGTTTTCCGGATCTGGATTCACTCGCAAAAGCGGAGCTCGATGACGTGCTCGCTTTATGGGCCGGACTTGGCTATTACACCCGCGCGAGAAACCTGCATCGCACTGCGAAAATTCGCAGCGAAATCCATGACGGCCAATTGCCGGATACGCTGGACGAGTTGATTGCCCTGCCCGGCATTGGAAGATCGACTGCAGCAGCGATTTTGTCGCAGGCGCATGACCGGCCTTTCGCGATTCTCGACGGCAACGTAAAACGAACACTGAGCCGCTATTACGGTGTTGAAGGTTGGCCGGGGCTGCCAGCCGTTGAAAAAGAATTATGGGCTTTATCGGAAAGCTTGCTACCGGAAAAACGCAATGCCGACTATACGCAAGCCATCATGGATTTCGGCGCAACACTATGCACGCGCAGCAAACCGCGATGCATTGAATGTCCGTTCAATAAAAGCTGTGTCGCCTACATTACAAATCGCGTTTCCGAATTTCCGAAGAAAAAGGCCGGTAAAAAAATACCGACGCGCCATACTGTCATGCTGGTATTGATGAGCCAAAAGAACGAAGTCTTGTTATCGCGCCGACCTGCAAAAGGCGTCTGGTCCGGCATGTGGTCGCTACCGGAAGTGACGAGGCAAGATGAAGCCGAACCTTTCGTGACCATGTACTCCAGCAATGGCGGAACCGGCAATATTGCGTTGCCGGAGTTTCAACACACCTTCAGCCACTACCATCTGATGATCAAGCCGTATTTATGGCGTGAGCTGCAGGCGAAGCATAAAATTGCCGAGTCTGATGACACACGTTGGCTGCCATTATCTGAAATGCCTTCCGTCGGTTTACCGGCACCCGTGAAAAAATTACTCGAATCATTGAGCAACCAGGATCAAAAAATATGAGCCGTACCGTTTTCTGTGTAAAAAACCAGATTGAAACCGAAGGTCTGGGCTTTATTCCCTGGCCTGGAACGCTTGGCAAGAAAGTTTTCGACAATATCGGCAAGGAAGCATGGCAAAGCTGGCTGGCGCATCAAACCATGTTGATCAACGAAAATCGTTTGTCGCCACTCGATCCCAAACACCGAGCCTATCTTGAAGGCGAAATGGAAAAATTCCTGTTCGGCGATGGCGCGGAGAAGCCAGCGGGTTACGTAGCGCCTGAAAATTGATTGTTGTTTGCTGACCGCTTCATCGGATTCTTATTGAGTCTTCGATTTTTCCGCCTGCTTCAGACCGGCCACGTCGACGGGGCGAATCTGGGTCATCTTGCACCAGCCGCCATTGCGTAATTCGATATAGCCATTTCGTGCATCCAGATCATTGATATTGCCGTCGAGACGAATTTTCATTTCACGATCGATATCACGGCAGGAATCCGATTTTTCCAGATCCACCAAATAAGCTTTGCTTCGTGTATGCCAAACCAGCACGGCCGTGTCGCCGAGCGGTTCCCAGTCATAGGCGATTTTCGGCAAACCGAAGCGAACGTAGGGGACCGGCTTTCCGGCGAACCGGGCCACCAGTGCTAGACGCTCGGAATAATCACGATCCCGGGTAAAGCCCGGTGAAGAGCAAGCGGCGATCAACAGAAAACCCAAACACAGTACCAATAGTCGTTTCATCGCAGGCTCCGTGATACTTGATGCAGTCACGGCACCTTACTCTTTCGATGATGAAGCGCCAAGCGCAGGCATCTCGGGTGTTTACCGCAGATTTAATCGCTCATATTGCTTGCCAAAAACATGGTGCGCCGGTATCATTTGCGGCTCGTCGTGAAACTGTCCGGCGTTCGCAATACTTAGGCCAGATAGCTCAGTTGGTAGAGCAAGGGATTGAAAATCCCTGTGTCGGGGGTTCGATTCCCTCTCTGGCCACCATCTCTTCAGATGTCCCTACTAAACCTTGAATGCGCAGATCGATTATCGGTCCGCGAGCCATATTGCCGGCATTTTTACCCCATAAAAACATTGAACTTGTTAATCTATGTGGGTTCGTAGTCGTGGATTCGTAATGGGCGATTCACGGGGCATCCAACGAGGTTTTATGAAGAAAATACTTATGCTTTGCCTGATGCTGGGCATCTCCGCCTGCGGCGGTCCGGTAAAACGCGTGTTTCCGCCGCAAGTCAGTCTGCAGGAGATCTTATTGCAGGCCGACGGTCAGGTCAGCGTCAAATTTCGCATCCAGAATTACAGTACGGTGGCGATGAACTACTCGAAAATTAGCGGGACGATGAAGTTCGGCGACATTGATGCAGCGACTCTCGACTTCAATCCTGGCATCAGCGTGGGCCCTGGCTCCAACGAAATTGTGCAACAGCGTTTGCAACTGGATCAGGCCGCGCTCGGCGCTATCAACAATGCCATCAAAAATCGCAGCCGCCTCGGTTACAGACTTGCCGGTGAAATCACCAGCAGCGACCCGCGCGGTCATTATGAAATCAAATACGAAAGCGCCCTCAACGCCGTTCCCGGCCTGAGCGGCACCTTGCGCTAATCACTGGACGAATCATGAATAATTACACTGCCCCGCAACGCGACATGAAGTTTGCACTGTTCGATGTACTGGAATCCGAAAAATTGTTCGCGAAACTGGGAATTGCCAATGCCGATCGCGAAACAATGGATGCCGTTCTTGAAGAGGCGGCCAAGTTTGCGCAAGGCATTTTGGCACCGTTGAATTCCGTTGGCGATGAGCATGGTTGTGTGCACAACAAAGACACCGGAGCAGTCAGTACCCCGCCCGGCTTCAGGGAAGCCTACATGCAGTTCGTCGAGGGTGGCTGGAGTGGTCTAACGGCACCCGAAGCCATGGGTGGCCAGGATTTGCCGGAATCACTCGGTGCCGTGGTCAAGGAAATGATCGATGCTGCCAATCTGGCCTGGGGTAATTACCCCCTGCTCTCGCACGGCGCGACCGAAGCCTTGAAACACCACGGTGAAGAGTGGCAGAAAGAAGCATTTCTCAAGCCGATTATCGAAGGACGGTGGACCGGCACCATGTGTTTGACAGAGCCGCATTGCGGCTCTGATCTCGGCTTGTTGAAAACCGCGGCAAAACCGAATGCCGATGGCAGTTATTCAGTGACCGGTACCAAGATTTTCATTACCGGCGGCGAACACGATTTCACTGACAATATCGTGCACTTGGTACTCGCGCGTTTACCAGACGCTCCGGCAGGTACCAAAGGAATTTCCCTTTTTATCGTTCCGAAAAACAAGGTTTCACGTGATGGCAGCATGGGGGCAAAAAATGCGCTGTCCTGCGGCTCGATCGAACACAAAATGGGGATTCATGGCTCGGTGACCTGCGTGATGAATTTTGATGGCGCCGAGGGTTATTTGATTGGACAGGCCAACAAGGGCTTGAACGCGATGTTTACCATGATGAATACCGCTCGCCTTGCTGTCGGTTTGCAAGGGCTGGGCCTGATTGACCGTGCTTACCAGAATGCACTTGCCTATAGCCGTGATCGTTTGCAAATGCGTTCGTTGTCGGGCGCGAAATTTCCGGAAAAGCCGGCCGACCCGATCATCGTGCATCCCGATATCCGCAGGATGTTGCTGACCTGCAAGGCACTCGCCGAAGGCGGTCGCGTGATGGCCCTTCATGCCGCGCTTCAAGTCGATATTCTGGAGCGCAGCAAGGACGAAGAAGAGCGCAAGGAGGCCGATGAAATCCTCAGCTTCCTCACGCCTATCGTGAAAGGCCTGCTGACCGAATGGGCCAATGAATGCACCTATCACGCGCTGCAATGCTTTGGCGGACATGGATATGTTCGCGAGTGGGGTATGGAGCAATTGGCGCGTGACGCCCGGATTACGACGATTTACGAAGGTACGACCGGCATCCAGGCTCTCGACTTACTCGGCCGAAAGATCATGCAACAACAGGGCGCCGGCATGCGCCGCTTCCTGGGAATGATCCAGCAATTTTGCGAAGCAAACGCAACGAAACCCGAGCTGACCGAATTTGTATTGCCGCTGGCAGAAGTCACCAAGCAATGGGGTGAACTGACGATGGAAATCGGCAAGAAAGCGATGAGCAATGCTGATGAAATCGGCGCGGCTTCATACGACTACCTTTATTACTCGGGTTATGTCGTTCTGGCCTATTGGTGGGCACGTTCAGTCGCTGCTGCGAACAACAGCAGCCATGGCGACGACTTCAAAACCATGAAACTCGAAACTGCCCGTTTCTATTTCGCACGAGTATTGCCGAGGATTCATGCGCATGCCTCCGCCATGCGAAGCGGAGCCTCGACGACACAGGCATTGAGTGCGGATTTATTTGATAGCTGATCGGGTTTCATAGGAGCACCTTTAGGCGCTCCTACAGGATCGTTCCATAAAAAAACCGCCTTTCGGCGGTTTTTTTGTTCGGGGATTTTTGCAACAACACTTCATAAATTTGGTCGGGACGGCGGGATTTGAACCCACGACCCTTTGCCCCCCAGGCAAATGCGCTACCAGGCTGCGCTACGCCCCGACATCTGGGAATTATACTTTAGCGTGCCTCGGATTTGCATTAACGCTTCAACAGCAGCAGTACTTCTTCAAGTTCCATACGTACCTGCTTGATCACTTGTGCGGAAATACTGGCATCCGCACGACCGGTTTCCCCTTCGAGGCGCAGACGCGCACCACTTATCGTGTAGCCCTCTTCATACAATAATCCGCGAATCTGACGGATCATCAGAACATCATGACGCTGGTAATAACGACGGTTGCCACGACGTTTCACCGGCGACAGGCTTTCGAATTCGGTTTCCCAATAGCGCAACACGTGCGGTTTGACATCACACAGCTCACTGACTTCACCAATGGTGAAGTAGCGCTTCGCCGGAATCGGCGGTAACTCGCGATTACTGCCCGGATCCAGCATAAGCTTCTACGCGCTCCTTCAGTTTTTGACCCGGACGGAATGTGACGACGCGACGTGCGGAAATCGGAATTTCTTCGCCGGTCTTCGGGTTGCGACCCGGACGCTGGTTTTTTTCGCGCAAGTCGAAGTTTCCGAAACCGGACAATTTGATGCTGCGACCTTGTTCGAGCGATTCACGCAGCGCGTCGAAAAATAGATCCACGAATTCTTTCGCTTCACGTTTATTCAAACCAACTTCTTCGAATAAACGTTCGGCCATTTCTGCTTTGGTTAACGCCATATCATCCCCTGTCGAGCTCTGACGTGAATCAGGCTCATCCTCTTAATTTCGCCCCGCAATCCCGGTCCAGTGCAGCCAGCGCTTTTTGCACGGCGGACTCTGACTCCGAGTCGGTTAGGGTGCGGGAAACGTCTTGTAATATCAAGCCCATAGCCAAACTTTTTGATCCCGGTTCGAGGCCGGTTCCGACATAGCGGTCGAACAATAGAACATCCCGCAACAAAGGGCCCAAAGCATGCTTCAGACTGGCCTCCAATGCGGCCCAAGGCGTACTTTCCGGCACGACCAGCGCGATATCCCGGCGGACAGACGGAAACCTGGACAGCTCGCTAGCGACCGGAATTGCGCGTTCTGTTACCGCCGAGAAATCCAGTTCGAAACCCAAAACCTCGGTACCAATGTCACAAGTTTTAACAAGCCGCGGATGCAGGTAACCGAGCCAGCCAATTTTATTGCCATGCAGCATGATATTTGCGCTACGGCCTGGGTGGGAGAACACGGCATCGGAAGCAACAAATTCGGCTGATAAATTCGATAGTTTCAGCAGGCTTTCGACATCGGCTTTCAGATCGTAAAAATCGGCTTCGGCATTTCTAATGCCCCATTGCTCGGCATTTGCGTTGCCGCAAATCACACCGGCGATGCGACGTGTTTCAATCGGTGCCGCATCCTTCTGTGCCGCTTTATGAAATACCCGACCCAATTCGAACAAGCGAATGCGATTTTGCTGGCGTGCAAGATTGCGACGCAATGCTTCCACCAAGCCCGGCAACAAGGAAGTACGCATGACACCCAATTCGCTGGTCAGCGGATTCGCCAATGGAACCGAGTTGGCTTGCAAAGACCAGTTAGTTAAAAGTGTCTCATCCACGAATGCATAATTGATGTTTTCAATATAATCGCGCGCCGCCAGCTGGCGCCTTACGCTGGCTTCATCCACTTTCGTTTCGGAAGGCGAAACCAGTGAAATTTGTCCGGATGGCAAGGTCACCGGAATATTTTCATAACCGTGAATGCGGGCGATTTCCTCGATCAGGTCTTCTTCGATTTCGATATCGAAACGGCGCGTTGGCGGCGTGACCTGCCAACCTTGATCATCGGCATGCACCTGCATGCCAAGCGCCCTGAATATTTGTTCGACTTTTGCATCTTCTATCGTAATACCAAGCACGCGTTGCAAACGCAAACGGCGTAGCAATACCGGGGTCGGTTTCGGCAAATGTTCTGTCAATTCAATTTCGGTAATTTCGCCTGCATTGCCGCCCAAGATTTGCAGAACCAGTTCGGTCGCACGTTCCACCGCAATGCGCGGCATCGCAGGATCAACACCGCGTTCAAAACGATGGGAAGCATCGGTGTGCATGCCCAGCTTGCGCGAACGACCGATAATTGCACTCGGCGCAAAGTGCGCGGCTTCCAGAAACACTTTTGTGGTGCTTTCGGTGACGCGGGTATCGAAACCGCCCATCACGCCCGCCAAACCAACGACATGGTCAGCATCTGTGATGACGAGAAAACCCGGATCCAGTTCGGCTTCGCGCTCGTCAAGTAATTTGCATTGTTCGCCAGCTTTCGCGTGACGCACGCCGACAGGTCCGCTTAACTTCGCAGCGTCGTAGGCATGCATCGGCTGTCCTAACTCGAGCATGATGAAATTGGTGATATCGACCAGCGGACTAATCGGACGCAATCCGGCGCGCTTCAATTTTTCGGTTAGCCAAAGCGGGCTTTTTGCTGCGATATTCAAACCGTCAATGATGCGGCCGCAAAAACGCGGGCAGTCTGCGCCGGCTTGAAGTTGTACGGTCATCTTTTCGGAGCAAGCGATTTTCGCTTCCGGAATTTGCAGGGCTTCGACTTGCGCGCCGAAAGCGGCGGCAACATCGAATGCCACGCCGCGCACGCTGAAGCAATCGGCGCGATTCGGCGTCAGTTTCAATTCAAAGCTGGCATCAGGCAAGCCAAGATAGTGCGAAAGTGAAGCGCCAACCGGAGCATCGGCAGGAAGTTCCAGCAAGCCGGAAGCATCCGGATCGATCATCAGTTCTTTCGCGGAACAAAGCATGCCAAAGGATTCAACGCCGCGCAGTTTCGCCGGCTTGATTTCAAGACCGCCCGGTAATACCGCACCGACCGTTGCAAGCGGCGCTTTCAAGCCAACGCGGGCATTCGGTGCACCACAGACGATTTGCACCGGAGCGCCGGCGCCGAGGTTCACGCTGCAGACCTGCAGACGGTCGGCTTCAGGATGTTTTTCTGCCGACAGAATTTCAGCAACGACGACACCATTGAGCACGCCGCCGATTTCTTCCAGCGCTTCCACTTCCAGGCCAATGGCCGTCAGTCGCGTCGACAACTCTTCGCGTGTGGCATCGACTTTGACATGTTCACGTAACCAGCTTTCCGGGAATTTCATTCTTTATTCCGTAGGGTGCGCCTTGGCGCACCGGTTAAACATTGTTATTCACCTGGTGCGCCACCGGCGCACCCTAATCAAATTTTTATGCAAACTGTTTCAAAAACCGCGTGTCGTTTTCGAAGAAGCTGCGCAGATCGTTGACGCCATAGCGCAACATTGCGAAGCGTTCCACGCCAAGACCAAACGCAAAACCGCTATAACGTTCCGGATCGATACCGCAATTACGCAACACATTCGGATGCACCATGCCGCAGCCAAGCACTTCAAGCCAACGCGTGCTGCCATCCGGTTGCTGCCAGGCGATATCCACTTCCGCCGATGGTTCGGTGAAAGGAAAATAGCTCGGGCGGAAACGCATTTCGAAATCGCGTTCGAAAAATGCGCGGACGAATTCGGATAAGGTGCCTTTCAAATCGGCGAAGCTCGAGGTTTCATCGATCAGCAAACCTTCGACCTGATGGAACATCGGCGTGTGGGTCTGATCGGAATCGGAACGGTAAACCTTGCCTGCGGCAATCATCCGCAGCGGCGGTTTGTTTTCGGTCATGAAGCGGACTTGCACGCCGGAGGTATGAGTCCGCAACACGCGACCATCAGGAAAATAGAAGGTGTCGTGCATCGCACGCGCCGGATGATGTGGCGGAAAATTCAGTGCTTCGAAGTTATGGAAATCGTCTTCGATTTCCGGGCCATCGGCCAATTGATAGCCCAGGCGCGCGAAGATATCGGTGATGCGTTCCAGCGTGCGGGAGACCGGATGCAGATTGCCACGCTCACTTCCGCGGCCTGGCAAGGTGATATCGATTTTTTCCGAAGCCAAACGATGTTCAAAGGCGGCTTCTTCAAGCACATGCTTGCGTTCGGCAATCGCTTCGGCCAGTTGTTCCTTGGCACGATTCACCGCCTCGCCGGCCAGCTTGCGCTGATCTGGCGGCAATGCGCCAAGTTGCTTTAATTGATTGGTGATGCTGCCGGATTTACCCAGCAAGTTGACGCGCAGTTGATCGAGCTCATCCAGTGTCGAGCTGGCTTGAATGCTTTGCAGCGCTGATTGAGTTACCGCTTCGATATCACTCATTCCGGTCTCGTTTTCGATTCTTGGTTTTATAAAAGCGAAAGGGGAAAGACTTGCGCCTTTCCCCTTGCGTGTTGCACGTAGGAGCGGCGGAAGCCGCGACCCACTATGTTGCTTACGCCGCGAGTGCGCTCTTTGCTTTTTCGGCAATTTGACCGAAGGCATTGATGTCATGAATCGCGAGATCAGCCAGGGCCTTACGGTCCAGTTTGATGTCTGCTTTCAGCAAACCATTCATGAAGCGACTGTAGCTCAAACCATACATGCGGGCGGCGGCGTTGATACGCACGATCCACAGGCTACGGAATTGACGCTTCTTCTGTTTACGACCGATGTAGGCATATTGGCCGGCTTTGGTGACGGCTTGTTTTGCTACACGGAAAACTTTACGACGGGCGTTGTAATAGCCTTTCGCGAGTTTGATGATTTTTTTGTGACGGGCTCTTGCCGTTACACCACGTTTTACGCGTGCCATAGTTCAATCTCCTTTATTTATAGGTAAGGCAACATGCGGTCTAAACGGCCGGAATCTTCTTTACGAACGATGTTCGTAGCACGAAGGCCGCGTTTACGCTTTGTCGACTTCTTGGTGAGGATGTGACTACGGTTTGCATGGCCGCATTTGTACTTGCCGGAAGCGGTCTTCCGGAAGCGCTTTGCAGCCCCGCGATGGGTTTTGACTTTAATCTTTGCCATTGTGAGGTCCTTATCGTTTTATTTGACTGATTCAGGTGGTGGCTTTCGCCACACTTTCCGTCCTACCCGTATCTGCTTGTAGATCATTGATTCTTAAAGAATTAATGACAGGTCCATAGCGACTTTGCCCGGTGTTCTGGGCCCGGATGTCGAACCGGGAACTCAGCCTGGGCCAAGAACCGGCAATTATGCAGGAAACTCAGGCACTTAGGCAAGAATTATTTGTGTTTCTCTGTGTATTGTAGGAGCGCCTTTAGGCGCGACAGGTCTGCTCGAGAGCTGGTCGCGCCTAAAGGCGCTCCTACGAAAACCCACTTATTTCTTTTTGGGTGCAACCATCATGATCATCTGGCGGCCTTCAAGACGGGCACGCTGCTCGATCACGACTTCATCGGCCAGATCCGCTTCGATTTTCTTGGCCATGGCAAGACCCAGTTCCTGATGGCTCATTTCGCGGCCTTTGAAACGGATATTGATCTTGACCTTGTCGCCTTCTTCGAGGAAGCGGCGCAGGTTACGCATCTTGATATCGTAATCGCCAACATCGGTGGTAGGGCGAAATTTGAGCTCCTTGATTTCGACGACCTTCTGCTTTTTCTTCGCAGCGGCGGCTTTCTTCTGGAGTTCAAACTTGAACTTGCCGTAGTCCATGATGCGACAAACCGGCGGATCAGCCTGCGGCTGGATTTCCACGAGGTCCATTCCGGACTCTTCGGCCAGGCTGAGTGCTTCATCTCTTGAGAGTACACCGACCATTTCCCCATCCGCACCAATCACACGTACGCGCGGTACGCGGATTTCCTGGTTTTTGCGGTTACCTTTTTCTGTTGCTGGCGTATTGATGCGTAAATCCTCAAACGTTGATCGGAAGCCGGTAGTTTACCCTACCGGCGGAATTTCACTACGTAGTTTTTCGATAAAGGCATCGAGTGTCATCGTACCCAGATCTTCCCCGCTACGCGTACGCACTGCCACCAGGCCCTGTTCCTTCTCGCGATCCCCTGCGACAAGCTGGTAAGGCACCTTCTGCATGGCGTGCTCGCGGATTTTATAGCCGATTTTTTCATTGCGCAAATCGGCAGCGACCCGGAAGCCTTGATTTAAGAGGGTTTTCCGGACTTCATCGACATAATCGGCCTGCGCATCGGTGATATTCATCGCCACCACCTGCACCGGGGCCAGCCAGCTTGGCAATGCGCCAGCGTGGTTTTCGATCAGAATGCCGATGAAACGCTCCATCGAACCGACAATCGCCCGGTGCAACATGACCGGATGCTGGCGGGTCGAATGCTCATCCACGTACTCGGCACCCAGGCGCTCGGTCATCATGAAATCGACCTGCATGGTGCCGACCTGCCAGCCACGGCCGATCGAATCGCGCATGTGGTACTCAATTTTGGGGCCGTAGAAGGCTCCTTCGCCGGGCAATTCTTCCCATTCCACGCCGCAGGCAGACAAGGCGGCGCGCAAGGCATTTTCGGCCCTGTCCCAGGTCGCATCGTCACCCAGACGTTTTTCAGGGCGCAGGGCGATCTTTAGCGAAATCTCGCTAAACCCGAAGTCGGAATACACCTTCATAGCCTGCTGATGGAAGGCGGTGACTTCCGATTCGATCTGGTTCGGTGTACAGAAAATATGGCCGTCGTCCTGTGTAAACGAACGCACGCGCATGATGCCGTGAAGCGCACCGGAAGGTTCGTTGCGATGGCAGCTGCCGAACTCGCCGTAACGGATCGGCAAATCGCGATAGCTGTGCAGGCCGTGGTTGAAAATCTGGATATGGCCCGGGCAGTTCATCGGCTTCACGGCATAGGTGCGTTTTTCCGATTCCGTGAAAAACATGTTCTCTTTGTAGTTGTCCCAGTGGCCGGATTTCTTCCACAAGCTCACATCGAGAATTTGCGGGCAACGTACTTCCTGGTAGCCCGATTTGACATAAACGCGACGCATGTATTGCTCGACCACTTGCCACAAGGCCCAGCCTTTCGGATGCCAGAACACCATGCCAGGCGCTTCTTCCTGCTGGTGGAACAGGTTCAGCGTCTTCCCAATTTTGCGGTGGTCGCGTTTTTCGGCTTCTTCCAATTGCGTCAGGTAGGCTTTCAAATCCTTGTCGTTCAACCAGGACGTGCCGTAGATACGAGTCAGCATCTGGTTATTGGAATCGCCACGCCAATAGGCACCGGCCACTTTCATCAATTTGAATGCGCGCAGTTTGTCGGTCGCCGGCACATGCGGGCCGCGGCACAAATCGGTGAATTCGCCTTGCGTATAGAGCGAAAGATCTTCGTTGGCCGGAATCGATTCGATGATTTCGGCCTTGTAGTGTTCGCCCATATTCTTGAAGAACGATATGGCTTCGTCGCGCGATTTCACCGAACGTGAAACGGCATGCGCCTCTTTCACGATCTTCAGCATCTCGGCTTCGATCTTCGGAAGATCATCAGGCGTGAACGGACGCTCGTAGGCGAAGTCATAGAAAAAACCGTTTTCGATGACAGGGCCAATCGTGACCTGCGCACCGGGATACAGGCGCTGCACGGCTTGCGCCAGTAAATGGGCGGTCGAATGTCGCAGTACATCCAGGGCATCGGCGTGCTTTTCGGTCACGATTTCGAGAGAGGCATCTTTTTCGATACGGAAACTGGTATCGACCAGGTTGCCGTCCACTTTGCCGGCCAATGCGGCTTTTGCAAGACCGGCGCCAATGCTGGCGGCCACGTCGAATACGGTCGGAGCAGATTCGAAAGGACGAACGCTGCCATCTGGAAGAGTGATATTGATCATGTCGGTTCTCCCCTTCTCCGCTCGTTAGCGGGAAGGCTGGTATGGGAATTCAAAAATACGGGCAATAAAAAAGGACGCGCCAGGCGTCCTTATGCAAATCTTCGGCAACCTGGGGAAATTCAGCGGTGGCAGTTGGTAGTACTCATGTCGCACGCTCGGCCTAGAAATGCAGGCCACCTTTATCCTTCGTTGTTGAATCCATCGTTCCACTCGTGAGAGTGGTGGGCGGTACAGGGTTCGAACCTGTGACCCCTACCATGTCAAGGTAGTGCTCTACCGCTGAGCTAACCGCCCGAATCGAGCTGGGCATTTTAGCCCAGGACAGGCATGCCAGGCAAATCGTATATTCCGAAGCCCGGTTAAAAAGGCGCAATCATCACTGCAGCAAGGTTTCATCGCTCACATCGGCGCGGCCCGGCTGATCACAGGCCAGCCCTTTCGTCATGATTTTCTGCAGCATCGGCAATTGCGGCTGGTCGGTTGGTGAAAGTATTCCCTCCTTTTCCAGCCCCTGCCATAGCGCCAAAGCCTCTGCAGCCCAGGCACAACGAAGACTCAATTTGCCTGTTGCCAGCACGCGATCGCCCAATGCCACTGCCAGATCGCGTCGGACGGCGGGCGCTTGTGGACTGGCGACAAAGCGTTCGCGCGAATATTTCAGGGCTTCGTCCAGATGCATTGCCGCTTCCGCGCCTTTGCCGTTTTGCAGATAGGCCATGCCGACACGCTTGTGGGAGGCCGCCACATCGCGCTGATACTCGGATTGGCTTGGTGCTCTTTTTTGCAAGGCGATATTGGCATCCAGACCCGCTTGATAGTCTGCGATGGCATCGTCTGCTCGCTTCATCGCCAGCAAAACATCGCCGCGTTTGCTGTGCATCAACGCAACATTGCGCAGCGAACGCAAATCGCCGGGATCGATACGCGCCATTCTTTCGGCAACTTCAAGCCCTTTGCTCATGGCATCGAGTGCTTCTTCCTTATGGCCCGACCAGTCCAGAATTTCCCCGCGCTTGGATTGTGTTGTGATGTAACCATGGGCGTAGTGATTGTCGTTCGGCGATTTTTTCATGTTCGCCTCATCGATTGCCAAGGCAAGCTCTATCTCTTTTGTGGCCTCCGGATAGCGCTCCAACCAAGCCAGCGTATCGGCACGGCGGGTGTGGCAAACACCAGCCGAGTCCAGTAAACGCGGATCCTTCGCCGCTTCAATTACCCGAGCGTTACAAACACTGTCGTAAGTCGCCAATGCTTCCTTCAATTGCCCATTCCAGAACTGCACATCGCCCAGCCCCATTACTGCAATGTCGTGCTGTAGCGAGACAAGTTTGCTCGGGCTGCGTTTGAACTCGGCGTTGAACAAGGGAATTGCCGCGTTGAATGAAGTTTCTGAGAGCTTCAGATCATCATCCCAGTAGGCAAACGTGCCACGTGCCGACAGTGTTCTTGCCAGCTCCAGAGAAAGCCTAGGATCCTTCGGCCTCAGCGCCAAGGCACGACGAGACAATTGCTCCGCTCGCTGGAAATGCTGGCGAGCGGCCGGCGTATCGCCAATGTTCGGATTTTGGGGGTTGCCGGTGATATCCCCGAGCCTGCGTTCCACCAGCGCCATATCGGCGAGCAGGTCAGGATCATCCTGTGCGTCGGCACCGAGATCCAGCAAGTATTGTTTGGTACGCGCGACCAATTGCTTGCGCGCTTCTATCGTGCCCGGAACACTCGCCAATTGATCCTGGAATTCGAACAGCACGTCTTTCACCAAGGCACGCGATAAATCAAAACGCTTCTGTGCCAGCATGCGTTGTTGTTCCGCCACCCGTGCCTGCCAGATGGTCGATATGAAACCGCCTGCGAGTGTCAGCAACAAGGCAGAGGAAGCAGCAACACCGAGCCAGTTTCTTCTGGCCCAGCGTGTCGCGCGATAACTGAAACTCCCACGTCTTGCCGTTACGGGTTCATGCGACTGATAACGATGAATATCCTCGATCAATTCACGTGCCGACCCATAACGTGCAGCCGGTTCATGGCGCAGGCATTTCAACACGATATCGTCCAGATCACCCTGGAGTTTGCGCGCACGTCGCTTCCGTTCGGATTCATCGCCGCTCATCTGCATCAAGATGGCTCGACTGGGTTTATCGGGATTGGTGGTTTCAATTGCCTGCAATTGTGAATGCACATTGGTCGCTTGCGCATGCAAGACCCGACCACTGAGCAAACGATAAAGCAGCGCACCGAGCGAATAGATATCGCTGGCGACCGTAATCGGCTGACCAGTCATCTGCTCCGGACTGGCATAGTGCAAGGTAAACGCCTGTGTCTTCGTCTGATCGTCATTCGCCGGACCGAGCTCGATCTCTTTTGCAATGCCGAAGTCCAGTAATTTGCATTGACCGTCGCCGGTCACCAATACGTTGGCAGGTTTTATATCGCGATGCACGATCAAAGCACGATGGGCATGATCAACCGCTGCACATACCTGCAAAAAAAGTTCGAGGATTTTTTCCAGGCCCAAGCCTTCGCAATATGCATCGATGGCAATGCCATCAACATATTCCATCACCAGATACGGACGTCCATCATCGGTCTCGCCACCATCCAGAAGACGGGCAATATTGGGATGTTCAAGTGTTGCCAGCGCCTGTCGTTCGCGGCGAAACCAGGCGACTGCCTCGCGATTCCCCAGGAAAGTGGCGATGAATTTGATCGCGACTTTTTTCGAATACGCCGCATCGGCTCGCTCGGCGAGCCAGACTTCGCCCATGCCGCCTTGTCCAAGCATGCGTAATAGTCGGTATGGGCCGATGCGCGCGGTATCGTTGAAGTTTCGCTCGCCGGGGTTATTGGAAGCATCCATTTGCATCACTTGGGTGGATGGCATCGAATTTTCGTTGAGCAGGACGCGAATCTGTTTAGCAAGCTCGGGAGAGCGCTCTTCCAGCTCTGCCAGCCATTGTTCTCGTGCAGGCTGCGGAAGCAATAATGCTTCCCGCAGTAAGGTACTGATTTGCTGATTGGCCGGCTCAGTCATTGCATTCCCCTGTGAGGCGATTCTGCGCGGACTGGGAGCCGCTAGCAAGTCCCGGCACCAGCAAGCGGCCTTCAATATTGCAGCAGGGCCCAAGCCCAAACGCTACTATGCGTTCGCGATCATCAAGACCTTAAGCCTTTGTATTTCGTCGCGAATCTGAGCGGCTTTCTCGAATTCAAGATCCTTCGCGTGCTTGTACATCTGGTTCTCGAGTTGTTTCAGCTGACTGGCGATTTTCGCAGGCGTCATGGCCAGATACTGTGCCGAATCATCGGCCACTTTCTGTCCCTGCTTGTTCTTGATGATCGCAAGCTCGGGTCTTGCACCTTCCATTACGTCGGTGATTTCCCTGACAATGGTTGTCGGCACGATGCCGTGCTGGAGATTGTATTCCACCTGTTTTTTTCGGCGCCGATCCGTTTCATCAATCGCCGCCTGCATGGAATTCGTGATTTTATCGGCATATAAAATCGCATGTCCGCGTACATTCCGGGCCGCACGGCCAATGGTTTGGATGAGCGAACCTTTCGAACGCAGAAAGCCTTCCTTGTCGGCATCCAGAATGGCGACCAGGGAAACCTCCGGCATATCCAGCCCTTCACGAAGCAGGTTGATGCCGACAACAACGTCGAAGACACCGAGTCGCAAATCGCGAATAATCTCGACCCGCTCCACCGTTTCGATATCCGAATGCAGATAGCGAACCTTGACCTGGTGTTCGGACAAATAATCTGTCAGGTTTTCGGCCATGCGCTTGGTTAGCGTGGTCACCAATACACGGTCGCCCATCGCCACCCGTTTGTTGATTTCGGACAACAAATCGTCCACCTGGGTTGCGACCGGGCGGATCTCGACTTCCGGATCAATCAAGCCTGTCGGCCTGACCACCAGCTCGATCACCTGGCCGCCCGAATGTTGAAGTTCATAATCGCGCGGTGTTGCAGACACATACACGGCGCGCGGCGCACGGCGCTCCCATTCTTCGAACATCAACGGCCGATTGTCGAGCGCAGAAGGCAAACGGAATCCGAAATTCACCAGCGTTTGTTTACGCGAACGGTCACCTTTATACATCGCGCCCAACTGCGGAATCGTCACATGCGATTCGTCGATGACAAGCAAGGCATCCGGCGGCAGATAATCGTAGAGACACGGCGGCGGCTCACCCGGCATATGGCCGGTCAAATGGCGCGAATAGTTTTCAATGCCACTGCAAAATCCGACTTCCGCCATCATTTCGATATCGAATTGCGTGCGCTGTGCCAATCGCTGCGCTTCGACGAGTTTGTTTTCGGCATAGAAATATTCCAGCCGTTCCTTCATTTCTTCCTTGATGGTATCGATCGCATCAAGCACCGTGCGGCGCGTCGTCACGTAATGCGATTTGGGATACAGCGTAAAGCGCGGCAGTTTCTGGTAAACCTCGCCGGTCAGCGGATCAAACATTGCAATATTTTCAATTTCACCATCGAACAATTCGATCCTGACCGCCGTATTGTCGGATTCGGCCGGATGCACGTCGATGATCTCGCCGCGCACGCGGTAATTGGCACGCCGCAATTCAGTATCGTTTCGGGTGTACTGCATTTCGGTCAAACGTCGAATCAGTTCGCGCTGGTCAATCTTGTCCCCACGCACCAGATGCAGGCACATCCGGAAATATTCGTTCGGGTCGCCCAATCCGTAAATCGACGACACCGTTGCGACAATGATGACATCGCGGCGTTCGAGTAATGCCTTGGTCGCCGACAAACGCATTTGTTCGATATGCTCGTTGATACTGGAATCTTTTTCGATGAAAGTATCGCTCGAGGCGACATAGGCTTCCGGCTGGTAATAGTCGTAATAGCTGACGAAATATTCGACCGCATTGTTCGGAAAGAAACTTTTGAATTCGCCATAAAGTTGCGCGGCGAGTGTTTTATTGGGCGCCAATACCAGCGTCGGCTTTTGCACGGACTGGATCATGTTGGCAATCGTGAATGTCTTGCCCGAACCCGTCACCCCGAGCAGAGTTTGATGCGCCAAGCCTGCTTCAAAGCCTTCGATCAAACGGGCAATCGCCTGCGGCTGATCACCAGCGGGCTGAAAGGGTGACACAAGCTCGAAACGGTCAGTCATGGAACGCGCCGAAAAATTAAACCAGCAGTATAGCCCGGGCATGTGACTGCAGTGGCAACGAGGTCTCGCCCATCAGAAAATTCCTACACTCAAGCGCAAATATGCCCGACAAGCATCACCCAAGACTCCATCCAGAATGCCAACACATTCATTTAGGGAGCAATCATGAACAGGATATCCGGCTTTACGCTTTTGGAGCTTCTGGTCGCGCTGGCGATTCTGGCTATCGTTTTTATCGTCGCCATTCCTGCCTATTCAAGTGCCAGCGCGCGCAGCGATATGGGGGTGGCAGAATCTGCCATTTTTACTTCCATCAACAATGCAGTGAATTTCTCGTTTACAGGCGGAACCAGGGCAGTTCTATGTCCAAGTTCGAATGGCAGCAGTTGCGATAACTCCTTCGACTGGAGCCACGGATGGTTAAGTTTCGAAGACAAGAATGCCAACCGGGAGCGCGATGCAGAGGATAAAAAACTGGGCAGCTACGATAAAATATCGCCAGATTTGCACATCCTGACCAGCGCAGGCAGGACAAGGATTGCATTCCAATCGGGCGGAGGCAATTTTGGTTCAAACGTACATTTCAAGCTATGCGATGAACGCAGCCCCAGGCGCGCGCGCTCTTTATTTCTAAGTAACAAAGGGCGTGTCAGGGTTGCGGAAAGCCCTCAAACTAGCTGCACCCAGCAATTTTAGCGATATTTGGGTTGACGTATCGGCGCTATCATCGCAAAATACGCGCCTTGCCTGAATAGCTCAGCTGGTTAGAGCACTTGACTGTTAATCAGGGGGTCGTTGGTTCGAGTCCAACTTCGGGCGCCAAATAAAACACAAAAAAGCCTGCTAAATGCAGGCTTTTTTGTTTATGGAACTGATGACTCTACAAACTATTTTGACCAGCACTTGTTCGGGGTTGCCGAGTTTGCTCCCGAGACCGTTTTCGCACCTGTTTGGGTGATCGCCAAGTTCAAGCAATCCGTATCCTGAAGCTGATCGCTTTTTGCTACCGCACTGAAGGTGTAGGTATTGGCCGTCTTTGCAACCGTGAAGTTGTAGCGCGAATTCAACTCGGCTGCGCAACCTGTGGTGGGTGCGACGATAGTCGCGTAGCTCATCGTGGTCGTGTAAACCCTTTCCGCATACTGCGCCTGCTCAATCAGGCAGGTCGCGGCAGCTTTACGATTGGACTTTCTGACCGACTGCAAATAGCTGGGTACCGCAACTGACGCCAACACACCGATGATCGCGATAACGATCATCAATTCCATCAAGGTGAAGCCTTTTTGACGACGGTTCATGGTGGTACCTGCGTGAATATTGTGGTTTTGCCGTACGGTTATAGTTTTCATTCATCAATCTCCGATAATCTCGCGCCAGGAAATACGACCCTTGACGAGAGTGCTGTCACCGCAGACACCCGCCACATCACCTCGTGAACCACCGGCAAGAATCAGCGCCTGGCAGCCATTTGGATCAAGAATGGAAGCACCCGGAGTGAGATACAGACTGTCCGTTGGCATGAAAATACCCAGATCTACCGACGATATGAGATATCCACCAATTAGATCATTTCCAAAATTTTGATCATTATTCACGTCCAGTGAACCGTTGGCACCGATCGTTCCTGCGGCGCCGGTAAATGCCTTCACCGAGTTGATATAACCCGTACCACCTTGTGAACAAGCATCCGTGGTCGGAATGATACTGGAGCTGATCAAGTTGTCACCGCGCACGATTGGCACACCAATCATTCGTTCGCCTTGTGCAGTGCCGGGAGGATTTGGCGGCATGACCAGATCTATATACCAGCCCTTCTTGCCAGCCATGTCACCGGCAACACTGTATTCGACTGCCCGTACAAGCTTGCCGGCGAAAGTACCGGCAGCGACAATCTTGCGCTGTTTCAACACGGCACGACCGGAGATAGTTGCATTAGCATCAATCAAGCCATACCAGGTTTGCACGGCCATATTGGCAGGATCGCCTGCTGTCATATAGCGACCGGTGCCGAAATATATCCAGGTATTAAAGGTCGCAGGATCAATCGCAAAACCGATACCACCAGAAATGGGTTGCAGATTGTTGGAAGCGTCTTTGGCGATGAACAAAGGTGTGCCGCTGTTGGCAACAGCCCATGAAGACGGGTTGCTAGCCGATAAATCAAACTTCCAGACATTACCCAGCAAATCGCCGGCGTAGACATAGTCGGTCGTGCCATTGAAATCGAGGTCAACGCCGGTTGGTTCCGACAAACCATTATTACCGGTAGCACCGCTTGGCACGATTTTCCTGATCAATGCACCCGTCGTCGCGTTGATCACGAACAACGCTGCGCCATCATTGGTGCTGTTGATGCCGTTGCTGACAATAATCACTTCCGTACCATTATTGATCTTGGTAAAGAACGGACGACTGATGACTTGCCCCAGATCATTATCACCTACGTATTCCCACAACACTTTGGTTGCGTTGAAACTTGCGGGCGTCGTCACATCGAGTGCATAGAGTCCCTTGCCACCACGACCGAGCGTACCTACCAGAATATTTTTCGAAGCCGTTTGACGGGTGGTGGAAACCACAACCGGACCATCAACCAGATAGCGGTGGTCGTAGGGCGAATTCACCAGGGTCTTCAAATTGACGAGATTGATAATGCCCGGCACGTAAGCGAAAGTTTCAACACCGGTTGCGGCATTGAAGGCATGCATCATGCCGTCGTTCGCGCCGACGAAAACGGTGTTGGATTCCCTCGAGAATGCAGGAGATGAATTGACGATATCGCCCAACACCTGAACACGGTCGCGGAAGGTACCGGCATTCTGCGATTCCAAGGACCTGTCGCCCCGGATATAGCTGGCAATCGTCGCCGTCAGAGCAGTAGTTTGCGCCGCCGTCGGAAACACTGCGCCGCCACCAGTACCACCAGAGGTATTGGTTGTCGTGAAAATATTGCGCGATGCATGTACAGGCAACAAAGCCGACGCCTTCCAGCTGGCAGTTGCCGAAATACCCGTACCGGAGATTGGATAAGCCGCCAGTTCACCGGTCCATTGACCCGAAATATAGCTGGCTTGGAACAAGCGCGTATTTGAACCAACGGACACACTATTGGCTGCCACGTTGGAACTCGAACCCGTTCTGGCAACAATCGCAGCCAAAGCATCACGCAAGCCTTTCGAGAAATCGTCCGGCGTCGAAGCAGCAACGAAAGTCCCTTGCGAGTTCACGGCGGCATGCCAGAGATCGTCGATGTTATTAATGCTGTCGGCAGCAGGGACCGGCCACGTCAGTCCACCATCGGTCAAATCGTTGCTGGCTCCTGGCTTGTCGAGATCGGTCGCGGGATTCAGCGTTCCGCGCAAACCGATCGACAGGCCAAAGGTAACCATGTGTTGCCAGAATGCCGGATCATCCGCACTTGGGGGCACGATGTTCGGCAAATCGGTACGTAAATCGTTTTTCCAATAACGCATACTCACGTCAGCCAGCGTATTGGCAGTGGCAGAGCTGTAAGGCCTTCCCGGAACATATTGATAAGTCGCGCCTGTCGGGCTCGTGATGACGGGTCCGCTGACACTGTCGCCGTCTGCTTCCGCAAAGCCTGAGTCACCGTTCCAATAACCATCGGTCGTCAGAATCGTAAAGTTCTGTCGACAGGCGATTTGCAATGCAGTTGCTTCGGGACCCCATGGGCCCGTTGCCGAAGTATCGGTGTAATAGGTACCCATATTCCGCAGGGCAGACCTCAGGGGTGTGCCATTGTTTGCCGTTGACGAGAACAGGGCGTTGTACCAGTTGGTGCGGTTATTGGTGACCGCAGGCGTGGTCTGATTACGGAACAGGCCATTATCGACGGTGACTGGAATATTGAAGTTGCTAGACCCGCTGTTATTCCAAAGCGAGCGCATGCCGACGCGAATATCCTCGCCCAAGTCACCAAATGCCGAGCTTGCGCCAGACTTCGCCACTTTCATCCGCGTGCGGTTGTACGAATACCAGTTGGCGTAGTTTTGCTTCTCTTGCGCCAAGGTACGGGTTACCGGGCCTGTCGGTGTCGTCCAGGTGAAACTGGTAATGCCTGTTACGCAAGCATTCCAGCCCCAGACACCCAGCACCTGCGTACGCTGGCAACGGTCAGCCGTACCATCGGTTTTGAAACGGTAACGGTAATAGTCAACGGCATTGGTTGTTTCCAGTGCCGGGTTGATCGGGTAGTAAACTTCCTGATTGGCTGTGGTCAAATTGGTAGTGCTGCCACTGGCCTTCGATGTGTCGGTATATACGGCCGTATAAGGCGTACTCGCCATCCGTGTACCATTTGCAAGCCGCCATGGCAGGTAAGTCTCGGCAGGATTGTAGAAAATGGAATTGTTGGCATAAGCACGCAACTGCATGGTGCTGAGCTCTGAACCGCTCAGACCGCCGCCAGTAAAATTACCCAGCGTCGGGTCATCCATATTGGTTTCCGCCATGGAGCCGGAGTCATCCAGCATCAGCATGATATTCGGCGGCACTTTCGTACCGGTCTGCAACGGAGAATTGGGCGTGACAATGCCTGCTTCCACCGTGCTGACGAAGAACAGCGAACAGGCTATGCCGAGCGCAAGCGCAAGCGGGTGCGGCGCATGTCGGGCTTCCATACTTTGCATTGATTTATGTAACGAATTCATTTGTGATTCTCCCTGGATCAAGGCGCGTAATTGGCAGTTAAAATAACTTGCGAGCGGTTGGCGCTATTGGCAGCCGTCGGATCAATTGCGCGCGCAGTGATGCGATATCTCGGTGTTAAACAACCATTTTCATAGGGATCTTCTCTGGTGTTTGACCTGCAGCCCAGAGTTGTTTCTGCAGCACCCAGCTCTTCGATGATGAATTGGGCCTGGGTCGCATTCGTTGCGCCCAACGTCGTGGTCGCATTGCGCCATTCGCCTGCTGGAATGGTCTTCCAGCGATCTACGGCGCCGGTAGGCAGTTGGCATAATCCTGCAACACAGGCGCTGTCAGCCGCTGCGCCTGGCGTTCCCGGAAAATCCGGCGCCGTTCTTGCAATGGCTTCCGCTTCCCGCAAGGCGGTCTCGGCGGCCTGGAATGCAATGCCGCGATCCAGCAAGTTACCACTCATGCGTTCCTGCATCACGGTGCTGCGCAATCCTGCCAAGCCAAGCAAGGTCATGATCAAAAGAAGCAGGAGCACAATCAGCAAAGACACGCCTCGTTGCCGTTTCATCGTGTAAGTGTTCATTCGTTGCGATTCCTCAGTGCTACGACCGTCGACATGTTGCGGACCAATCGTTGATCATCGGTACCAATGTTATCGGTACCTTCCATTGTGAGATCAACACGGATGGCGGTCACGTCCAACCAACGTCCGGCCGTTGTAATGGTTGCCGCATTTTCATAGGTGGGTACTGCGCCCGAGAGCAGATAAGTAACCTGCATATTGCGCACACCTTCAGCAATTTCTTCCACTGTGGCAACGCCAGCACGAACAGTGCGCCGGTACAGGGAGCGACCGCCATTGCGACCATTGTCGGCGAGATACCACTGAGCCGAACTCATACGCGACATAACCGAGTTGGGTTGGAACTGATAACTGACAGTACTGCTGCAAGTCGCCGTTCCCGATGGCGGCCTGCCCAAATTGGATGTGCAGTTGCCCGGGCTTCCCGCACCGGAGGCATAGGTAACCGTCGCACCCGAGCCCGATGTTTTCTGGAATATTGCCGCTTCGACAAAATCACAGACCATCAAAATGTCATTGACGGCAAGATCATTTGTTGCCGTGTTCAGCGTAAAGGTACTGCCGCCGGTGTTGTTGGCGGTTACGGTGTAATAAGCACCCGTAGCAGACTTGACCTCTATGGCATCCGTACCTGCAGCAGTGCCCGCCAACGCGCCATTTTCATAACCGAACACCGGATTAGTCCAGTTGCTCCACCAGTTTGAGGCGGCTGAATTCAACACCACGACGGTTGGTATCTGAAGCTCGGGATTGGCACTGTTCGAGCATGGATTGCCGCCCGCTTCACGCAATTCACGGCCCATGATTTCGAATGCAGCACGTGCGTTTTCCTGAATACGACCAACGTTCTCGGAGGCTACGTAGGTATTTTTGTTGGTGGAGAAAATTGCCAGTGTGGCTCCAACAACGAGAATGCCCAAGCCTATCGCAATCATCAATTCAATCAGGCTGAAGCCCTGTTCACTCTTCGGCAAGTAAGGTTTCATAGACGACCCACCGTGGTGATTGTGTAATTAGCCTGATCTGCGACATCGGCAGTACCGCGTGCATCATCCCAGCGCACATCAACGGTGCACACATTGGAAGCACAGCTAATACGTCCGCAGGCGCCGGTACCGATGGTGGATTGCATGGCTGCAGCCCAGCGCGCCTTGTCGGTGCTTACCAAATCGGTGCCGCCCGGAGCAGCGCACATCCAGCCGCCGGTGTTGTAGGCATTCGCTCGTGCCGAAATGATATTCGCACGCATGGCATCCATCACCGAATAACTTTGAATAACGGCTTGCGTGCGCTCAACCGAACTCTGTGTGTTGCGCAGGGCAGTTGCCTGCATTGCGGCAATGCCAAGCAAGCCGATCGAGAGAATCAGAACGGAAACCATGACTTCAATCAGGCTGGTGCCTTTACTGATTGAACGGAATTTTTTCACTGGGCCCTTCCTCATATCAACTCTCCGCATTGGTTGGTGCGCCACAGGCACCCGCTGCATTTTTTTTCTTGACGCCCATCCGGCTACCGGTGGCTATCGCCAGATCTCGGGCATTGTCCGCAGGCTCTGCGGTCGGAATGCACACTCTCAGCTGACCAAACAACAACGAAGTTGCCGCACGCGCCATACCATCGGCACGAAAAACGATTCTCTGCGATGCTCCGGAAATAGCGGGACTGGCA
>Ga0116178_10000302_pt1 | contig 44871 bp, 40 predicted proteins | sample AD_STIC12_MetaG_FD_89880 | JGI IMG/M metagenome (GOLD analysis project Ga0116178, IMG submission 89880) | Active sludge microbial communities of municipal wastewater-treating anaerobic digesters from USA - AD_STIC12_MetaG | ecosystem: Engineered > Bioreactor > Anaerobic > Digestate | place: USA...
GAAGAAACAGGTGATTTATTGATAAATATTTCTGACAAAATAAAGAAAAAATTAGATATGCTTCCTATGGAGCCGGGAATATACAAAATGATTGATGCAAAGGGAAATGTTATTTATATAGGAAAAAGCAAAATGCTCAATAAAAGAGTAAAAACATACTTTGCAAACAATCCTAATTGGGACAAGATTAACAGAATGGTTCGTTTAATAGATGATATTGATTTTATTGTAACTGATACTCATCTAGAGGCTCGTATTTTGGAATGCAGTTTAATAAAAGAATTAAAACCTATTTTTAATTCACAAATGAAGCACGACAGGGGTTATGTTTATTTAAAGATTGAGAATTATAATAAAAACAGAGCCTTATCAGTTGTTGAATCCAGAGAAGAAAGTTGTTTTGGACCTTTTAGAAAAAAATTTCATTTAAATGAGACTATCAACAGTTTAAAAAATATATACCCCATAATTAAAAAGGGCGAATCATATTCCTTTGAATTTCACCTGTTTCCTCTAACACTAAATGAGATTGAATTTAACAAAAACAGATATTCTTTATATGAAATATTAACAGATAATTCAAAGGCAGGCATATTTATTAAAGAGTTAGAAAATAAAATGAAAAGAGAAGCTTTATTATGTGATTTTGAAAAGGCTTCTTTCTACAAAGACATCTTAATTAATGTAAGATATCTTATTAATTCAATCAATAAATACAATGAACTTCTTAAAAGTAACGTAATTGTATCAATTCCGTTTGATGAAGGCTACAAGTTGTTTTATATTTCAAAGGGAATAATACTTAAAAAAGAAGTTTTTAAAGCTCCTAATAAAAAAGATATTGAAATATTTTCTAAAGCTGCCTTAACTTCTCCGGATGATAGTTTTATCAATATGGATGAGAAGACCCTTATGGATTACAAGGATATTATTTGCTCAGAAATAATTTCTTTGTCCGATACTGTGGTAAAATATATGGATATCTAGGCCATTGATTTATTGTTTATACTTTTTTTCATTAAAGAGCGGAACAATGAAAAATTGCCCGTCGCAGTTGATACCTGCATAAAAAATATCTTTTATATTTTTATATCCCAGTCTTTTTGCTTCGCTATATACCCAGTCAATATCAAGATTAAATTCTGTCATAACACTTTCGATAATTTTACCGTTATTAATTATTTGCACAGGCAAGTTTCTATTTTGCTTAACCGGTATGGGCATATCTTTTTTCGTTATAGGGTCGAATTTTTGCTTTTTTAATACTGTTAATTTGCCGCTTGTCTCAAGAATAGCATAATCAACTTCGGTAATATCAAAAATATCCTTATTCCGGAGCATCATATTTAATTCATCTGCGTTGAATCTGCATTTAGCCAATGCTTTTTTGTCAATTTCCCCTCGTTTAATTAAAATTGAAGGCTTACCTGTTATTAACAATCTGGACTTATCAAATTTTAATATAACAAATTCAATTATTATGTTTAGTATTGACCATAATATTAATGCATAAATCCCCTTAATCATTTCAAGACTTGTATCTGTTACTACTGCGGCAGCTAATGAACCTACGGTAATTCCCGTTACATAATCAAAAAAGGTAAGTTGGGTCATATGCTCTTTACCCATAAGTCTCGCCATTATTAATAAAACTATAAAAGAAAAAATCACTCTATAAGTAATTTCAGTCCAAGACATTTTACTCTCCAACCATAATATTATTGATAGTCTTTCAATATAATAGTTTATTATTCAATGATACAATAAGCCCCCTTAATGTTACATGAATGAAAATTACCCTAACAGCAAAAACATTGGATTATGAAAAATAGATTGCATTTACTGTAGGCTTGTTGTATAATCAAATTAATTAAATTAATAGTATCGGGAGCATAATAGGCTGAGAGGAAACTTAAAGTTTCGACCGTACCTGATTTGGATAATGCCAACGTAGGGAACTGTTTATGAGAGTGAATGGGATACACCGTGTTGGTATATCCCATTTTTAATAGGAAGGAAATAAGTTATGGGTAGTTACAAAACATCAACGTTAAGCAACGGGTTACTCTGGTTTGGAGCAGCCGTATCTATCGCGGAAATATTTACGGGAACATTATTTGTACCGCTTGGTTTTTCAAAAGGATTTATTGCTATTGTGATTGGACACATAATAGGCTGCATACTTTTATATTATGCCGGAATCATAGGTGCTAAAAGCGGTAAATCAGCTATGGAATCTGTAGGATTATCATTTGGAAACAAAGGAAGAAATTATTTTGCCGTGATGAATGTATTACAGCTTGTCGGATGGACTGCCGTAATGATAATTCAAGGCGCAAGAGCAATGGGGGTTATGTTAAATACAAATCTCGGTATGCAATCTGATTTGTTGTGGGGCATTATTATAGGGGCTGCAATATTAGTATGGGTTGTTATTGGACCTAAAAACTTGGAGAAGGTAAATATTTTTGCAGTGGGAAGCTTGTTTATTCTGACAATTTTTCTAGGAGCTACTGTTTTTAACGGGGGCTCTAATGCAAACATTTCCGGTGAAATGGGTTTTGGAGCAGCGATAGAACTGTCTGCAGCTATGCCTATTTCGTGGCTTCCGCTTATTTCTGATTACACAAGGGATGCAAAGCATCCAATAACTGCAACACGGGTAAGTGTGATTACATACTTTGCAGGCAGTGTTTTCATGTATACAATTGGTTTGGGATCTGCTATCTTTACCGGCGAAAGTGATATAGCGGTTATAATGTATAAGGCAGGATATGGCATTTTAGGCGTATTAATAATATTGTTTTCAACGGTAACAACGACGTATTTGGATGTTTATTCGGCAGGAGTAAGCTTGAAAACAATTCATGCCGGATTGCCTGAAAAAACCATGGCTATTGCAGTAGGTTTAATTGGCACTGCCATTGCAATTTTTACACCTGTCGAGCAATATCAGAATTTTTTATATTTGATAGGCTCAGTGTTTGCTCCAATGATTTCGATTCTCATAGCAGATTATTTTATACTTAAAAAAGATAATATAAAAAAATCTGTGGATGTGACAAATTTCATTATTTGGCTGATAGGATTTACGATTTACAGACTGCTTTTAAACATGAATTTGGCTATTGGAAGCACAATACCCGTAATGATTATAACCGTAATCATATGTGTAATAGCAGATAAAATAAGAAAGCTTAAAGTATAATTTAATAATAACAATAATATTATTGACAGAATGTTGAAAGCATAAAAAGGGGTGCACCACCGCGGGTACAATCTTCTTTTTATGCTTTTTTAATAATTAATTAAAACAAATTTAAGGAGGAAGAAATGATAAAAAACAAAGAAATTAATTTAAAAAAACTTGTTTTTGCTTCATTGTTAGTGTGTATGGGATATGTTCTCAATACTTTTATATGGATACCGGGGATGGCTCCGTTTCAGCACTTCATAAATGTAACGGCAGCTGTATTTTTAGGACCTGCATGGGCATTTTTATGTGCATTGACAATAGGATTATTAAGAATGATAATAAACGGCCGTACAATATTAGCGCTTATCGGAGCAATTGTGGGAGCATTTTTATCAGGAATACTATATAAAAGGTTTCAAAAATTGTACTGGGCGGTTATAGGAGAGGTAATCGGTACCGGTATAATAAGTGCAATTCTTTCATATCCCTTTATGAGAATGTTTTATGGATTGCCTAAAGGCTCTATATTTATGTATATACCTTTATTTGTACCTTCATCAATTATGGGAGCAATGGTGGCGGTTTTACTTATAAAGGCATTGAAAAAAACAAATACATTTGACAAGATAAAAGCACAACTTGATAAATAGGCGTTAAAACTGTATAATATTGAAGAGAACAATTGAAATCAGTACTATTGTAAAGATGTTATCGATTATTTAACAATATGATGTAAAATTAATATTAGGAGAAGCATAGTGAAACAATTTAAATACAAAATTTTCGATTTAGACGGGACATTGTTGGATTCAATGGATGCATGGCTAAATTTGGGGAAGGATTATCTTATAAAAAAGGGTATTAATCCTCCGGATAATTTATATGAAATTATATCTGCTATGTCAATGATTGAGACTGCAACATATTTTCAAGAAGCTTTTAAAATAGATTTAAGCACTGATGAAATAATTAAAGAAGTTAAAAAGATGATTGAAGATAAATACAGGTATGATTTTAAACTGAAACCCTATGTAAAAGAATACCTTCAAAAGCTTGAAAATGAGAATTCAATAATGTGTATTGCAACAGCAACACCTTTGAAGTTGGCTGAAGCAGCGCTTAAGAGAAATGGAATCATAAAATATTTTTCATTTATTATAAGCTGCGACGAGGTCGGGGTAGGAAAGAATAAACCGGATATATTTTATCTTGCCGCAAATAAATTAAATGCAAAGCCATCCGAAATTGCAGTTTATGAAGATGCTGATTTTGCATTGATTACAGCTAAGGAGGCAGGCTTTTATACTATTGGCGTATATGATGATTATTTTAAAAATGCCAGAAAGGATATCGAATTAATAAGCGATATATATATCGAATCATTTAAAGAACTTTTATAAATATTTCAAGTTTCTTGACATGATGATAAATCAATGCTATATTAAATTAACTGAATAATTCGGGAGCTTGTAAGGCTGAGAGGAAACATTGTTTCGACCGCACCTGATTCGGGTAATGCCGACGTAGGGAACATAAACGATCGTAATATACTGTCTGCAGGCGGTATATTTTTTATATTATTTAAGGAGGTTAATATGTTTTCAGAAATTATTAAAAATGTTAAAAATAATACTCCATTGGTACACAATATCACTAATTATGTTACCGTAAACGATTGTGCAAATATATTATTGGCTTGCGGGGGCTCACCAATAATGGCTGATGATATAGAAGAAGTAGAAGAAATTGTATCCATAAGCAGTTCATTGGTTATAAATATCGGTACATTAAATTCAAGAACCATTGAATCAATGATTAAGGCAGGGAAAAAAGCAAATGAACAAAATATACCCGTTATACTTGATCCTGTGGGAGTAGGAGCATCAAGACTAAGGACGGATACTGCAAACAAATTATTGAATGAAGTGAAGTTTGCCGTTGTAAGAGGCAATATATCAGAAATTAAAGCATTAGGAAATACAAATGCAAAGGGAGCCAAGGGTGTCGATGCTGACCTTGCTGATTCAATTAATGAAGAAAATTTAGATGAAGTTGTTGAATATATTAAGTCATTATCAGAAAAGCTTTCTTCGGTGATTGCCGTAACCGGTGCAATAGATATTGTTTCAGACAGTAAGAAAACATATATTATTCGAAACGGACATCCAATGATGGGTAAAATATCCGGTACAGGTTGTATGCTTTCGTCTATAATCGGTGCATACTGCGGTGCTAACAAGGACAATATTGTCGATGCCACAGCAGCTGCTGTATGTATCATCGGATTAAGCGGTGAATTAGCTTATGAGAAAATTTTAAAGAATGATGAAGGAACATCAATGCTAAGGTCACATTTAATAGATTTTATGAGCAAAATTGATGATAAAATATTGGAGGAAGGTGCGAAATTTGAAATTAGACAGTAAATCACTGCTATTATATGCAATTACTGATAGAGCCTGGTTAAAGGGAAAAACAGTTGCCGAAGCCGTGGAAGAGGCAATACTGGGGGGAGCAACTTGTATTCAGCTAAGGGAAAAAAATTTAAGCGATGAAGAATTTTTAAAAACTGCCATGGATGTTAAGGCAGTTACTGACAAATACAATATTCCATTTATAATCAATGATAATGTAGATATAGCAGTTAGAGTCGGTGCTGACGGAGCACACATCGGCCAAGACGACGAAGAAATAAAATCAGCCAGAGAAAAATTGGGAGCTGATAAAATAATCGGTCTTTCTGCCGCTACAGTGGAAGAAGCTGTTCAAGCCGAGCAGAGCGGTGCAGATTATATAGGAGTGGGTGCAGTTTTTAATACTTTAACAAAACTTGATGCAAATACGGTATCATTTGAAACCTTAAAGGAAATATGTAATACCGTGAAAATACCTGTGGTTGCAATCGGAGGAATATCCAAAGATAATGCACTTCAACTTGCAGGTACGGGCATAGAGGGAATATCTGTTGTATCGGCTATTTTTGCACAAAATGATATTAAAACTGCTGCATCAGAACTTTTAGAGTTAGCAAAAAAAATAATAGAATAGAGGAAGTAATATGAAAAAGGTATTAACAATAGCCGGTTCTGACTCAAGCGGAGGAGCAGGAATACAGGCTGACTTAAAAACAATGACCAGCCACAAAATATACGGTATGAGTGTTATAACAGCACTGACGGCTCAAAATACAACAGGAGTATACGGAGTATTCGAATCATCGCCTGAATTTGTTGCTCAGCAGATGGATGCGGTTTTTACGGATATTTATCCCGATGCAATAAAAATCGGAATGGTTTCGAATAAAGAAATTATATCTGTTATTGCAGACAAGCTGATTGAATACAAAGCAGGAAAAATAGTGCTTGACCCAGTAATGGTTGCCACGAGCGGAGGCAAACTTTTTAAGGACGATGCAGTAGAAATGCTTATAAATAAGCTGATTCCTTTAGCAACCGTAATAACACCCAACATACAGGAAGCTCAGGTGCTTAGCGGGATTGAAATTGAGAGCAAAGAAGATATGCAAAGAGCAGCGGTAAAAATATCCAAAAATTATTCGGGCTATATTCTTATCAAGGGAGGACACTTAACTCTTAGCAGCGATGATTTATTATATTCAAATGGTGAATTTATATGGTATGAGCAGCCCAAGATAAATAATCTAAATACACATGGAACAGGCTGCACGCTTTCATCGGCGATAGCGTGCAATTTAGCAGAGGGCAATGATGTTAAAACAAGCATATTAAATGCAAAAAAATATATAACAGGCGCAATAAAATCTAATTTAAATATAGGAAAAGGAAGAGGACCTTTAAATCACTGCTGGAATTTAGGTTAAAAACTTATAGCACTTACAAAAGTAAGCGGACGTGGTTGGTAATGATTATGACAACCCCGTCCTCTTGTGATTATAGCGGACTTATTACTTGTGTAACTGTTCCGAAATCGTATCCTTGCTGTCTTAATTGTGTTATCATTGATTGCAGCCCTTCAAGTGTGTCGGGTGCCGATTGATGCAGCAGGATAATTGCTCCGGGCTCTGCATTATTTACAACTCTCGATACTATTGCAGCAGCTCCCGGATTTTGCCAATCTAAGGAGTCAATCGTCCACAGGATTGTTACATAGCCAAGTGAAGCCAATTGGTTTAGAATTGCTTGCGTATATTCTCCATAAGGCGGTCTGAACAAATATGGGTCTTGACCCGTGATATTCCTGATAAGAGCTTCTGTTCGAACAATCTGGTTTGTGACTTCCTGCATTGTTATAAGCGGCATATGAGGGTGGGTAAGGCTGTGGTTTCCTATTTCATGACCTTCAGCTGCTATAGCCCTTGCTAAATCAGGATAATTTATCAACCAGATTCCGGACAGGAAAAATGTTGCCTTAATATTATTGTTTCTTAATATTTCAAGCAATTCATAAGTCTGGTTATCACCGTAAGTAGCATCAAATGTTAAAGCAACCATTCTTCTGTTTGGATTTCCTCTGTATATGGCAACAGCATTTTCAGGAATTGTAATTGTAATTACCGTTCCCGGAATAAGTCTTCGAGGGTCCAGACCGGGATTAGCATTTATAATAGACTGAGCTGTTGTTCCAAACCTTGCAGCAATTTTATATATAGTATCCCCGGGCAGTACGGTATATCTGATTATGCCGGGCACTATAGGTTGAAATGGATTAAGAGCTTCTGGGGGCAGTATAATTTTCATTCCCGGATAAATCAATGAAGGGTCGGGAATGTCGTTTAATTCTAAAATTCTTTGAATGCTTACCTTGAATAAAAGAGAAATAATATAGAGGCTATCGCCGGGCTGTACGGTATAAATAAGGCTTCCGGGCGGGGTTTCTAAGTATTCCTCTTCAACAGGTATCAATATAACAGAGCCGGGATATATAAGGTTTGGATTTAAAATATTATTTGCATCTACAATTGCTTGTATTGTACTTCCATACAGGCGAGCAATACTATAAAGCGTGTCACCGGGTTGTACCGTATATATCATTTGAGTCATAATAATCCTCCTATTCTTTTCTATATAATATTCCGAATATTATACAAAGTGATAGTATGAATATGACACTACCCCGTCCTTTGTCATTTAATAGTGTTGAAATATTTCGGACATGTAATATAATAAAGATATGTAACTACGGATATCGTTAATTACCAAGGAGGATTTGAATGAATAATTTTACTGTGCCATTTAGTTTTACTTTGCCGACAAAGATTGTGTATGGACCGGGATGCATCTCTTCTTTAATCGACGAATTGCACTTAAACAACGGAAATAGACCGATTATTGTTACCGATAAAGGTGTTAGAAATGCAGGCATACTGGATAAGATAACTTTTTTGCTGGAGCGAAACAATACAGATTACATTGTTTATGATGGTGTTGAGCCAAATCCAAAAGATGTGAATGTAGAAGAAGGAGCAAGAATAGCAAGAGAATTCGGTGCAGATTCAATTATTGCCATTGGAGGAGGAAGCCCGATAGATTGCGCTAAATCTGTTGGAGTGCTCTTAGCTCACAAGGAAGATAAAATCAAGAAATACGATGGCAAAACAGCTGCTACAAAGCCCTTGCCTCTGTTAATAACCATCCCGACAACTTCAGGCACCGGCAGCGAGCTGACATTTTCTTCCGTTATTACGGATACACTGAATAATTATAAAATGACTGTTAAAAGTCAATATACTGCAGCGAAGGTTGCAATTTGCGACCCGGAGCTTACCTTATCACTCCCTGCACATATTACCGCTTCCACTGGCATGGATGCTCTAACCCATGCAATTGAAGCTTATACTGCAACTTGTGCGGAGCCCATAAGTGACGCCATGGCTTTGTATGCAACAGAATTAATTTACAATAATCTTGTTACTGCTTTTAATGACGGAGTCAATCTTGAAGCAAGAAGCGCAATGCTGCTTGGCAGCATGCTTGCAGGCATAGCATTCAGCCATTCCGATGTGGCTTCTGTCCATTGCATAGCTGAGTCTTTGGGAGGAGTATATGACCTTCCTCACGGAGTCTGCAATGCTGTATTTCTGCCTCATGTTATGGAGTATAACATGGAATATTCCGTAAAAAGATATGCACGAATAGCCAAAGCTATGGGTCTAAGCTTTGAAAATGAAAGAGAGGGAGCAAAAAAGGCTGTTGAAGCGGTAAAAAAATTAGCAGTTGATGTTAAACTGCCCTTGTTTTCAAGCTTAAAGGTAGACATAAATGATTTTGAGAAAATTGCAGAAATGTCAGTTAAAAATATTTCAACCGAAAGCAACCCGAGACCCATGACAAAAGAAGACTATTTGACTGTCATTGAAAACGCCTACAAACATAAATGATGACACTACCCCCGTCCCCTTGTCATGAAAAACCCTTCGCGAAGCGAAGGGTTTAGGTTATATGAACAATAAGAGGCTTACTGCCATTACAGCCATGCCGGATATCAGCCCGCCTATTGAAAGGTGATGGTCTCCGTATTTCTGTGCCGAAGGAAGCAATTCATCCAATGATATATATACCATTATTCCGGCAACTACACCGAAGACTATGCCAAACACCAAATCATTTAGGAAAGGCATTAATATTAAATAACCTATAAGTGCACCGATGGGCTCAGCAAGTCCTGAAAGAAAAGAATATTTGAAAGCTTTTTTTCTGTCCCCTGTAGCATAATAAATGGGAGCCGATATTGATATTCCTTCAGGGATATTATGAATAGCTATTGCTACGGTTATGGGTATAGCTATCGAAGGCTCTTGAAGTGCAGAAATAAATGCTGCAAGACCTTCGGGAAAGTTATGTATTCCAACTGCCAGTGCCGTAAATATACCAGTTCTCATAAGGTTATCTTCTATATGAACTTTTGTTTCATTTAATTCTTCAACATTGTGCAGGTGGTGCGGGTTTTCTTCATTGGGCAGAACATTGTCGATAATTGCTATAAGTAACATGCCGGCAAAAAATGATGCAACTGCTGCCCATGAACCTGCCTTTAAGCCAAGCTCTGCTACCAGGCTATCCTTTGCTTTAGCGAATATTTCAATCATGGAAACATAAATCATTACCCCTGCCGAAAAGCCCAGGCTGATTGCTAAAAATTTGGTGTTTGTTTTTTTTGCAAAAAATGCGATAGCACTGCCAATTCCCGTGCTAAGTCCTGCTATCAGCGTTAATCCAAATGCTAATAAAATATTATTGTTCATTTGCACCTCCTAAAACTATTATATACCCAATTAAATAAAAATGTAAACTAATTATAGCAATTAAGATAATTAAAAGCATAATCAATCTATAATCCTAATTTCTTACAATCTTTTTAAGTTATGAATTTTTATTGCTTGATAAGAAATAAATTGTTATAATGGTTATCAGGTAATATAATAAGTTCAGTATAAATAAGATTAAGGACGTGAAAATGAAGACATTTATAAATGAATGGGTTATTCCTTCAATTATTGCTGTTGTAATTGTACTTTTTTTAAACAGATTTATATTTATTCTGGTGACGGTTCCAACCGGCTCCATGGAAACAACAATTATGCCCGGTGACAGACTTTACGTTAACAAACTTTTTGACATAAAGGATGCAAAAAGGGGAGATATTCTTGTATTCCAATCAGATGAGCTGGATGCAAGGCTTGTAAAAAGACTTATTGGATTGCCGGGAGAAACTGTTGAAATAAATGCAACAGGTGAAGTGTTCATAAATGGCGAAAAGCTCGATGAGCCGTATATCAATAATGCAAACGGAGAAGAAAGAACATTCAAAATCCCTGAAGGCACATACTTTTTTTTGGGCGATAACAGACCAGTATCTGTAGATGCAAGGTACTGGAGCAATCCTTTTATACCGGAGGATAAAATTATCGGGAAGGTCGCTTTCAGATTTTTCCCCTTTAACCGGATAGGTAAGGTCGAATAATAGAACTATTTACAACATGCAGAATAAAAGAATCTTGACAGTATATATAATTTTTTGTAATGTAAAGAAATTAAGAAAGGTAAGGTATACAGAATGAAATAATCCGCTTGAAAAACAATTATAATGACAATTAAATTAAAGATTTTTTATTGTGCATTTTATTGTATTACAGGTGGATAGTATTTTAATAGCTGCTGTTACTTTATTATTACTATGCAAGATTTATTATGCATATCCTTAGATATATTGTGTAAAGTAAAAATGCTATCCTCCAAAGAAAGAAAGGGAGGATTTTTTATGCTTATTATTGAGTGCAGTAAAATAAAAAAATATTATGGAGACAGATTAATATTAGATATAGATAATTTAAACATATACTCTGAAGACAGGATAGGTGTGGTAGGTTTAAACGGAGCAGGAAAAACTACATTAATAAATATTTTAAGCCAAAGGATAGAGCCTGACAAAGGATGGGTTAAGCTTAGGGGTAAAACAGAATACTTTTCACAGTTAGAGGAGCCGGAAGTTTATGAAATCAGCAGTGAAATGGCTTCAAAATTTGGTGTGGAAACATTATGGAATGAAAATATGAGCGGTGGAGAAAAAACAAGATTCAAATTAGCTAAAGCCTTAGAAAATGAAAGTATATTAATTTTTGCAGATGAGCCGACCAGCAATATGGATATTGAAGGTATTGAGCTTATGGAAAAGAAGCTAACGGAATACAAGGGTGCGTTGATAATAATTTCTCACGATAGAAGCTTTTTAGATAAACTATGTAATAAAATTATTGAAATTGAAAACGGAAAGATTAAAACTTATGAAGGCAATTACAGTGATTACAGCAGACAAAGACTTCATGATAAAGAAAGAGCACAATTTGAGTATGAAGAATATATAAAAGAGAAGGAAAGATTAGGAAGTGTAATAGCCGATACTAAACAAAAGATAAAAAGTATAAAAAGACCACCTAAGAGAATGGGAAATTCAGAAGCGAGGCTTCATAAAATGGGCGGTCAGAAAGCCAAGGCAAATTTAGAGCGCAAAGTAGGCAATTTGGAAAAAAGAATTGAACATTTAGAGGTGAAAGAAAAACCTAAAAAAATATCTAAAATTAAAATAGATATTATGCCTTCCGATTATATTCACAGTAAAATAATAATTGAAGGGAAGAAAGTAAACAAATCCTTCGGGAATAAAATTATATTCAAGGATGCCGAGTTTTGTATTTATAATGGTTCAAAGGTAGCATTGATAGGTCCTAACGGCTGCGGAAAAAGTACCTTGGTAAAGATGATAATAGATAAGGATAATTCAATCAGGCTGTCCAAAGGTGCAAAGATAGGCTATTTTAGCCAAGATATGAACATATTGAATAACAGTTTAAATATTATTGACAATGTGATGGAAAGCTGTAATTATTCCGAAAATTTTGCAAGGCTTCTACTTGCAAGACTTTTATTTAAAGGTGATGATATTTATAAAAAAATTGATGTATTAAGCGGGGGAGAGCAAATAAAAGTTTCATTTGCAAAAATATTATTGCAGGATATTAATTTATTAATATTGGATGAGCCGACAAATTATTTAGATATTAATTCATTAGAAGTTATGGAGGATACTCTTAAGGAATATGACAGAACGCTCTTGTTTGTTTCTCATGACCGCAGCTTAATCAGTAAAGTGGCAGACCATATTATGACTATTGAAAATTATAAAATAAAAACATTTAACGGTACTTTTGCAGAATTCAAAGAAATACAAAGTAAGAAAAAACTAGACAAAGATGTTAATATGCAGATAATTTTGTTAGAAAACAGGCTTTCCGATATCGTAGGAAGACTGTCTATGCAATTAAAAAAGGAAGAGCTAGAAGCTTTGGATAAAGAATATTATGAGGTCTTAGAAAAGTTAAATAAACTAAAGACGTTAAGAACAACTCCCGTATAGGATAATCCCGGAGTTGTCGGAATTATTACTTGTGGTAGGTTTCGCCTGAATTTATTTTGAAAGCTCTGTAAATTTGCTCTAATAAAATAACTTTAAACAGCTGGTGGGGGAAGGTCATTTTGGAAAATGAAAGATTAAAGTCGGCACTCTTGATTACTTCTTTCCAAAGTCCGTTGCTCCCGCCTATAATAAAAGTTATATCCGAAATACCTTCGATTCCGAAGGTATTTAATTTTTCGGCAAAGGCTTCGGAGCTAAGCTGAGCACCGTTTATATCCAAAACAATTACATAAGAATTTTTGGGAATTTTATTAAGTATTTTTTGCCCTTCTTTTATCTTAACCTGCTCTATTTCTGCAGGTGAAAAACTTTCATCCGCCCTTTCATCGGGCACAATCTCTTCAATAAACTTGCAATATTTCGAAAGACGTTTAATATATTCCTTAATTGCTTCAGTAAAAAACTTTTCTTTTATTTTGCCTACGGATATTATTGTTATTTTCATTTCAATCCTCTGTTAATATTAATCATATAGTATTTTTTACAATATATTATTATACCATTATATTATTGAATTTACCAGACTAAGAGTAAGTTAAATCCTACAGAATGAAAATTAACGCTTATTCATAGCAAAACTCCGGATGGCACTCTTAGCGTAAACGTTTGCAAATTTTGATTGCATTTTGTTTTAAGCTATGCTATAATTTTTATACTTTTAACAATATTTCATCCAATCAAATAATTTATCGGCGAGGTAAATAAGATGATTAAAATAAAAAAAATAATATGTTTGGTAATATGTATTAGTATGTTAGGAACTCAAGCTTTTGGTTTCAGCCAAGCTTATAATGAATTTGATATTAAAAAAAGTATTGAAAATACTTACGGAATAAATATTATAATACCGGAAGGTGTTGATTACAGCGAATTTATTGATTGCATGTCAATATTGGAAAGGAGTATTAAGAAATTTCCCGACAATATTATTAAAGAAATTACCGACTATTATTTAAGCAAGGGAATTGCTACGAATGTAATATTAGATAAAACAGAAATAATAAAAGAATTGTTTACATTATCAATAATAGATGAAAGCTCAGTCAATATTTACATAAAGACCTTGGAAGGCAGTCTGTATTCTGAATCTCATTATGCATCTGAACAAGTTATAACACATGTTTTTAGTCATTTCATAAGTGATTATATGCTTGAAACATATGATCTTGATAATTTAAAAGATGAATTTGACAAGTTAAATGAGGGATTTGAATACGGTACCTGGAGCGAGGAGTATTCAAAAGTTTTCGTCAACCGGCATTCCGCAATCAGTTTTGAGAATGATATTGCACACTTAATATGGTATGCGGAAGCAAATCCGTTCATACTTCGTAATATAAACGGCGGGGATTATGCAATAATACATGAAAAACTCAGATTGATTGCCGAAGAATTCAGTAAAATTTTTAATTCAATTACAGAAAATACAAAACTCTGGCTTGATGCAATACCTCAAACTCCTCAGGATTGGGCTAAGGACACAATTACGGAAATGAAAAATCAGTCTCTTATTCCGGATGAATTCAACGGGCTGTATGAAGCTTATATTAAAAGAGGAGATTTCTATAAACTGGTTTTAAACATGCTTCACATTAAATTAGGAGAAAATGAATTAAACAAATACTTTAATTTAACGGATTATGAAGAGCATGTGGCATTAGACCCTCTTAGGGGAGAAGTTTATGTAACCGATGGGTTGAATTATACTTCTTATTATAATTATTTGGCAAACTCAAGCAATGCATTTTATGAAGCATATCAGATGGGAATTTTAAACACAGATTCCTTTTATGAGCCGGACGAATATATGACAAGACTTGAAATAGCAAAACTATTAGCATATATAGCCAATGAATTGGGTATGAATATTTCAGAATTTCAGACCGTATCTTTTAATGATATAGAGCAGGTTGCAGAAAATGAAAAACCCTATATATATATTGCAGCTGATAAAGGGTTTATAAAAGGAGACGGATTAAACTTCAAACCGTTTAATTATTGTACATATCAGGAAGCGTATTTAATCCTAAATAGATTTTATAACAGCCTATACGATTATATTCAATAATATAAAATTGAGGTAGTATTATGTTTGACTTAAAAAGTATTGTTATAGGCCTTGTATTAATGATAAAAAAATATTCCTGTTTAAGTCTTACCATTTATGAAGAAGCAAATGAGGAGGATTATAAAAACGGTATAATTGCACTTCCCATAATAGGACTTGCCATTGGATTAGTAGCATTTATTATTGTTTCCTTTAGATATATATATGACGGTTTTTTTATCAGTTCTGCAGTTCTTTTATATTACTGTGTTGTAACAAAAACAACCAATATAAAGGATGTTTACAGAACTTTAAATTATTATATAAAGCCTGCAAATCAAACCGATAATATATCAGGAATTATTGGAACGGTTTTAATCTGTTTCATGTACCTTTCTCTATTTCGAGTTGTACCCGTAACTTCTTTGATTATTATGCCTGCTGCAGGATTTTCAAATTTGATGATACTTAGCAAGGTTATAAAAAGAGATTTAGAAAATACTTCGATACTCAAATACTGCGGCAATTACCATATAATAGCTGCCTTTGGCATATCTTTTCTATCTGCGGCAATACTAAACTATAAGCTTATAATTTCGCTATCTCTTATGTTTATGCTCTCCGGATTAATTGTAAGCATATTGGATAAAAGGATAAAAAATGTGCCGTCATCAGTTGAAGGGTTTATAATAGAAGTGTCACAAATAATGTTTTTGATTATTACTTATATAATAAGGTTTGGGGACACACCTCTCTAGTGAAGGGATAGTCCCTGCAGGAGCGAGGAATGTCCCCGTTCTTAGTTGGGGGACACACCTCTTTGACCAATTGTTGACAAATTATTTTTATAGTAGTATAATCAAAAAAAATTGAGCTTTACGAGTTTCAAAAATAGGAACTCGTTTTTACTTATATATTCTCGGAGGAGTAAAATGGAAAATAAAAACAGAATATTCAGCGGCATGCAGCCCACAGGCTCATTGACTTTGGGAAATTATCTGGGAGCTTTGAAAAATTGGGTGGCTCTGCAAAATGAATATGACTGTTATTATTGTGTAGTTGATATGCATGCGATAACAGTACCTAAGGAGCCTAAGGATTTAAGAAAAAATACATATGAAGTATTAGCCAATTATATAGCTGCCGGGTTAAATACGGAACAGGTAACATTATTTATTCAATCACACGTTTCGGCACATGCGGAACTTACATGGATATTGAATTGTTTTTCTTACTATGGGGAGCTTGGCAGGATGACACAATTTAAAGACAAATCCAAAAAGCAGGATTCCAATGCCATAACGGCAGGACTTTTTACCTACCCTGTTTTAATGGCTGCTGACATACTTTTATATCAAGCTGATTTGGTTCCTGTGGGAGAAGACCAAAGACAGCACTTAGAAATAACAAGGGATATTGCACAAAGATTTAATAACAGATTCGGTGAAACATTTGTAGTTCCTGAGCCTTATATTTCGACCGATGTAGCAAAAATAATGAGCTTGCAGGACCCTGAGAGCAAAATGTCTAAATCAGATTCAAATGAAAATTCATATGTGCTCATTACCGATAGTCCTGATGTTATAAGAAGGAAGTTTAAGCGTTCGGTTACGGATTCAATAGGCGTTGTAAATTATACGGATGAGCAGCCGGGAGTAAAAAATTTAATAAATATTTACTCGAAAATTTCAAATATAAAGCCTGAAGAAATTGTATCCAATTATGAAAGCAAGGGATATGCTAAATTAAAAGAAGATGTTGCAGAAGTTGTTATTGAAGAACTGAAGCCTATACAGGAGAGAATAGATTATTTGTTGAAAAACAAAGATTATCTTGAAAAGATATATAATGCCGGTGCGCAAAAAGCAGAGGTTGTAGCAAATAAAACCTTAAAAAAAGCTCAAAAGAAAGTCGGATTCATACCAAGATAGACAGGGGTATCGATAGGACTAATGACGGGGACTCACCTTTACCTTCATATTTGAGGGATTAAAGGACGTTCCCTTTTTTTAATTGAGTCAGGGTGACGACAAAAAAAACTTGCAAAATTTTATTAAAAAGATTAAACTAAACTGTAAAAATTTAATAGAGGGGCGACATAACTCTAATGCAGAGCAAGCCCTGCTTAGTCAGAAGAGGGGAGGATTGTCCCCGTAGAGGTAATTATGAAGAATAAAATTATTAATATAGCGGTAATCGCCCATGTTGATGCGGGAAAATCTACTCTGGTGGATGCTTTTTTGCAGCAAAGCGGCGTTTTTAGAGAAAATCAGGAAGTTTCCGAGCAAATAATGGATTCAAATGATTTGGAGAGAGAAAGAGGAATAACCATTTATTCAAAAAATTGTTCGGTAATGCATAATGATATAAAAATTAATATAGTTGATACACCGGGGCATGCTGACTTTTCATCAGAAGTCGAAAGAATTATTAAGACTGTGGATACGGTAATTTTGCTGGTGGATTCCATCGAAGGACCAATGCCTCAAACGCGATTTGTGCTTAAGAAATCCCTCGAAATAGGAATAAAGCCTATTTTGTTAATAAATAAAATCGACAAAAAAAATCACAGGGCAGAAGAAGTCGTTGATATGGTATTTGATTTATTCGTAGAATTGAATGCAAATGATGAACAGCTTGACTTCCCGATACTGTACGGTATTGCAAAACAAGGAATTGTTCAGTATGAATTAGATGAGGAAAGCCACAATATTAATCCCTTGTTTGACACTATTATAAATCACGTTCAGCCTTATCCCGACAGGGATGACGAAGATTTGCAGCTGCAGGTATCAACTCTTGCCTATGATGATTATATAGGCAGACTCGGCATAGGAAGGGTTACCGCCGGAACAATAAAAGAAGGCCAGATTGTTTCGGTTGCAAAGCATGACGGTACTGTTGAAAAGCAAAAAATATCTAATATTTATATATATGAAGGTTTAAAACGTACTCAGGTCAAAGAGGCGTTCAGCGGCGATATAGTAATTGTTTCGGGAATTGCCAATATATCTATCGGAGACACCATTTGCAATGAAAACAAAATTATACCGATGGAAACCATAAAAATTGAAGAGCCCACGATGTCAATGAATTTTTTAATCAATACGTCTCCTTTTGCAGGTTTATCAGGCAAATATGTTACAACCAGACATTTAAAAGCAAGGCTTGAAAAAGAGTTAGAAGTAAATGTGGGGCTTAGGGTTGAAGCTTTGGAAGGAGCCTTAGACGGTTACAAAGTGTCGGGGAGAGGAGAACTTCATTTGTCAATTCTTCTTGAAAATATGAGAAGGGAAGGTTATGAAGTTGCAGTATCAAGACCTGAAGTTATTCTTAAAAAAATAGACGGTATAGTTATGGAGCCGATTGAAAGAGTGATTGTAAATGTGCCTGAAATATATTCCGGCTCTGTAATATCAAAGCTTAATTTAAGAAAGGGCATTATGGTTTCAATGGTGCCTGACGGGAATTACGTAAAAATTGAATATTTGGTTCCTACCAGAGGACTTTTGGGTTATCGCACGGAATTGATAAATGATTCAAGAGGAGAAGGTACCATGGTGAGAGTATTTGACCACTATGAAAAATTTAAAGGTGAAATACCTCAAAGAATTAACGGAGTATTGATATCCAACGACCAGGGCGAAGCAGTTGCTTATTCATTGAGCAACTTGGAAAGCAGGGGAATTTTATTTATAAATCCGGGCGACAAAGTTTATGAAGGAATGATTATAGGCATGAATTCAAGGGGAGAAGATATTACTGTAAATCCCTGCAAAACAAAAAAACAATCTAATATTCGTTCATCGGCAGCTGATGATGCAATAAAATTATCACCTCCAAAAATAATGACTTTGGAAGCTGCATTGGAATTTATCAATGATGATGAGTTGGTGGAAATAACACCGGATGCCATAAGACTTAGGAAAAAATATTTAACCGAAATAGAAAGAAGAAAATATGCAAATAAAATAAAGACATCAAACTAATCTAAAACAGATATAGCAGATTGTGACATAGCGCAGTCTCCTTCACCAAAATATTTGCTCCCTATGGTCGCATATTTTGGGAAGTCGTTGCGAATGACCTACCATCCATTTCTCAGAAAAAGGACTCTGAGAAATGGGGTTAGGGCATCTTTACTCCGGATAATTCAAATTTTCATCTTTTATATTTAAAAGAACTTCGTTATAAAATTTAGCAGCTTCATATTTAGCCATATTTAAGTTCATATCCTGATAATTCCCGCACGATATCTCATCGGCTCCCGGAATATCTCCTTCATAATTCATTATGAATAAGAACATTTCCTTAATAATTTCATATACATCCAATGATGTCAAATTTCCGCTAAAAATAACATAAAATCCTGTCCTGCATCCCATAGGACCAAAATATATTGTGCGCGTGTCGTATACCGGATGATTTCTTAAAAATGTTGCACCTAAATGCTCTATTGTATGAAGCTCAGCAGTATTTATAACAGGCTCCCTGTTAGGCTCCTTCATTCTTATGTCAAATGTAGTAACAATATTTTCTCCAACTTTATCTTTTCTCGATACATAAATTCCTCTTTTTAATTTTAAATGATTTACTTGAAAACTTTCTATTTTTCTCATTTGAACTCCTTTAATGTTTATCTCATATAATCCTCGATTACGCTTAGGATTACAAATACATATGCCTTACATCAAATATTAATTTCATTTTATACCGTAATTATACAAAAGTAAACTATCATCATTGTAAAAATTGAATTCTTATGATACAATTAATCATTAGAATGGGGACAGGTCTATAGGCGAGTCTATATAGATAAGAATAGAGGAAGGTCCCCGGTAAAATTGGAGGGGTCTATGAAAGCAAAGGAATGTTTACTGTTGCTGCAAAAAATTTTGCAGTTAGTAGATGAAGGTGTTCATGTACTTGACAAGCATGGCAATACCATCATATATAATGAAGCCATGTCTGCTTTGGAAAAGATGGACTCAGCTGATGTAATCAAGAAACCTTTTACAGAGGTTTTCAAGGGATTTAACACCGAAAACAGCACTCTTCTAAAAGCCTTGCATTCTAAAACCGTAACGAAAAATTTAAAGCAAACATATTTGAACAAGGACGGAAAAGAGATTTCTACAATTAATACCACAATACCCGTGATAATTGATGATGAGGTTGTGGCTGCTGTTGAAGTAGCAAAAAATATAACTAAAATTGAAGAGATGTCCAATACAATATTAAAACTCCATGATGAAATAGAAAAACCGGAAATGGTAAAACATAAGAAAGTAAAGAAATATAATTTTGACAATATTATCGGACACAGTGAAAATTTCTTGGATGTTATTGAAAGAGCGAAAAAATCTTCAAAAAATTCTGCATCAGTATTTATTTACGGTGAAACAGGAACAGGTAAGGAGTTAATTGCTCAAAGCATTCATTATGCCAGCGCTAGAAAGGATAAGCCTTTTAAAGCTCAAAATTGTGCTGCTCTTCCGGAATCTTTACTTGAAGGATTATTATTTGGCACAACAAAGGGGGGGTTCACAGGTGCGGTTGACCGTCCCGGATTATTTGAACAGGCAAATGGAGGAACGCTTCTATTAGATGAAATAAATTCAATGCCATATGAATTGCAGCCTAAGCTGTTAAGAGTACTTCAAGAAAACTATATAAGACGGGTTGGGGGTTCAACTGATATTCCTATTGATGTAAGGATTATTACTACATGTAATGAGCCTCCCGAAAAAATATTAAAAGAAGGAAAGCTAAGAAAGGATTTATTTTATAGGCTTAATGTAATTCCAATAAATGTACCTCCATTAAGAGAAAGAGTTGATGATATTATTTTGCTTGCTAAAATGTTTGTTGATAAACACAATGAAAGGTTTAACAAACACGTTACAGGTTTTTCGGATGAAGTATATGAATATCTCTTATCATATGATTATCCGGGCAATGCAAGAGAACTTGAAAATATGATTATGTCAGCTGTCAGCATGTGTGAAGATGATGAATATATTTTGACTGTTAATCATTTTTCCGTGCATCGTTCAATTGAGCCTCGAATTGACGATTATGAAAAAGTAGAAGATTCCGGCATTGATGAATATTTAGGAAATTTAGAAAAAAGAATAATTGAGAAAGCACTTTTAGAGAATAACAATAACATTACCAGAGCATCAAATGCATTAAAAATAAAGCGTCAAACCTTACAGCATAAAATAAAGAAATATAAAATTAGTGTTTAAAAGCAAATATTTTTGCACCTAGCTGCAAAAATACTTGCTTTTTTTATATTATTTCTGAAATGTTTGTTATATAAAGAGGGAATATACTGGAATAAGTTGCTTATTTTGAGATAAAATAACTTGGAGTTTGAAATATTAAAGTTAAATATCAAATAACTAATAAATTTATTTATTTTAATGTTTTTGGCATAATAATTGCTTATTAAATAATAAATAGAGTAGAAAAATATTAGGAGGATTAACAAATGCAAAATGTAAAAGTAATTATTTGGGGACTCGGAGCCATGGGAGGCGGCATGGCAAGAATGCTTCTGGAAAAGAAAGGTGTTGACATAGTTGGTGCAGTCGGCAGAGGTGCCAAATTAGGAAAAAGCATGTACGAAATTATAGGAGTAGAAAGAGGAGACAGACCTGAAGTACTCGTTGGAACTCCTGAAGATGTTATTAAAGAAAAAGCTGCAGATGTAGTTCTATGCTGTACGGATTCATTTACTAAAGTAGCATTTGAAAGACTAAAATTCTGCTTGGAAAGAAAAATAAACGTAGTATCAAGTGCGGAAGAAATGGCATTCCCGCAGGCTCAGAATCCTGAACTTGCAAAACAATTGGATGAAATAGCTAAAGCTAACGGTGTTTCAATAATTGGAACCGGTATTAACCCCGGATTAATTATGGACTACTTGGTTGTTGTTATGACAGGATGCTGCCAAACAATTGACCACATTACAGCAAGAAGAGTTAACAGCTTATCGCCCTTCGGACCTGCAGTTATGCATGAGCAAGGTATAGGCATCACTGTTGAAGAATTTAAAAAAGGTGTTGAAACAGGAACACTATCAGGTCACGTCGGATTCCATGAATCAATCGGTATGATTTCAGAAGCTATAGGCTGGAAAGTTGATAAAGTAACTACCTCAATGGAGCCGATTGTAACAGACGTAGATAGGAAATCTCCTCATGGATTTGCTAAAGCAGGGGATGTTGCAGGCTGCGCAATGAAGGGTTATGGATATGTTGACGGCGAATTGAAAATTGAAATGGACCATCCACAGCAAATAGAGCCTGAACAGGTTGGTGTTCAAACAGGTGACTACGTAATAATCAAAGGAACTCCAAATATTAATTTGGTTAACTCTCCTGAAGTTCCGGGAGGAATCGGTACTATTGCTATGTGCGTAAATACTATTCCGATGATTATAAATGCTAAACCGGGATTACATACAATGCTTACTATCCCGGCACCAAGAGCAATCATGGGAGATATGAGAGATTTAATCGACCCGGAATGCAAAATAGTAAAATAATGATGACTTAATCCTATTTTTAAAGCTTAAGGCGAAGAAAAAACAATAGTGAAATTAATAAAATAAAGGTAAGGAGCGTAATAATGGTTAAAAAAGGTGAATGGGTTTTAATACACAGAAATGTTTTAGAGCCGGCTGAAAGAGTTCCACATGTTCCTGATGATACTAAAAAGGTTCCTTTGGAGTTATGGACAAAAGGATACTTACAGGAAGATGCAAATATCGGAGATGAAGTAACAGTATTAACAAGAACAAAAAGGTTGGAAAAAGGCACTTTGCTGGAAGTAAATCCATGTTACAAGCATGATTTCGGCAACTTTGTTCCTGAATTATTGAAAATCAGCGAACAAGTAAAAGAAATTTTATTTGGAGGTGCTGATAATGAGTAAAGATATGAGTTATGCTGCCGTTATGGCAAGAAGACCTGAAATAATGAAAAATTCGGCCGGTTTAGATTTTTCTAAATTTGAAAGCGGCTCAATAGCTTTTGATTATGAAAGAATGATGAAAGAAGCCGGATTTACTATTGAAGAAATCCAAAAAATTCAGTCTGAACACGGAGTTGGCAATACTCCAATTATAGAGCTTAGAAATTTAACAGCATTAGCAAGAAAAATAGCTCCGGAAGGAAAAGGAGCAAGGATATTCATAAAAGATGAAGCAGCAAATGCATCGGGAAGCTTTAAAGCAAGAAGAGCATCAACCGCAGTATATCAAGCTAAAAAGCTTGGATACAAAGGTGTTGTTACGGCTACAAGCGGCAATTACGGCGCTGCAGTTGCATCACAGGCAGCAATGTATGGGCTTAAATGCATTGTAGTTCAGGAATGCTATGATTCAAGGGGTGTAGGTCAGCCTGAAATAATCGAAAAAGCAAGGAAGTGTGAGGCTTTGGGGGCTGAAGTTGTTCAACTGTCGGTAGGCCCCGAGTTATTCTACACATTCCTGACAATATTGGAAGAGACCGGATACTTTAATGCATCCTTGTATACTCCGTTTGCAGTAGCCGGTGTAGAAACATTGGGTTATGAAATTGCAATGCAGTTCAGAGAAAAGTTTGGCAAGGACCCGGATGTTGTAATGGCAACAAATGCAGGAGGCGGAAATCTTACGGGAACTGCAAGAGGACTTAAAAAGGCAGGGGCTCAGTCTCAAATAGTGGCTGCCAGCGTAGATTTGTCGGGACTTCATATGGCATCAGACACACAGTTTAACAGAAAATCATTTACGACAGGACATACAGGATTCGGAATGCCTTTTTCAACATGGCCGGACCGCTCGGATGTTCCTCGCTCGGCAGCAAGACCATTAAGATATATTGACAGATATTTAATAGTTCATCAAGGGGAAGTTTTCTATATGACTGAAGCATTAGCATCTCTTGAAGGATTGGAAAAAGGTCCTGCCGGAAATACTTCACTTACAGCTGCATTTGCACTTGCACAGGAATTAGACCAAGATCAAACGATAGTTGTTCAGGAAACAGAATATACAGGCGCAGGCAAGCATATTCAGCCTCAGTTGTCATTTGCAAGAGCCAATGGAATAGAAGTTAAATTTGGAGACCCAAAGGATGAAATTCCGGGAAAGAATATAATTTTACCTTCTCATCCTTCATTGATTAAAGCAAATGACGCAGATGTGATCGCTATGAGAAAATCATTAATAAGGAATGCACTGAATAATTACAAAGTAACACCTACGGAAGCTGACATAGAATTCCTTGCGGCAGAAACAAATTCCAGCGTGGAATTCGTAAAAGAAACAATTGCATCTTTGTAGAATATTAAACAAATAGGCGTATGAAATATTACGCCTATTTGAAATTTAAAAATTACAGGAGGATTTTATGAAAAGAGCTGATGATTACCAGCAAAGAAGAGCTCACTTAGCGAATCTTACAGATGAAGAATTATATGAAAGATTTTGGAAATTAGCAAATGAAATTGTAGACCCTCTCTTGGAATTAGGAAAGAAAAATACAACACCATCCGTTGAAAGAAGTATATTGCTTCGAATGGGATTTTCAAGTCTTGAAGTTAAACCCATAGTTGAAGGTGTAATGAATAAGGGTTTAATGGGAAAAGGTGCAGGCAATGTTGTTTGGAGATTATCGAAGAAATTAGGCTGCTCAGTGCGTGAAGCAGGATTATTGCTTGCAGAAGGCAAACACTGGGATGATGTTGATACACTATTTTAGGAGGGATGAGGATGAAACTTGAACCTAACAAAAAATTAGATATAAAAGAATTATTAAAAGATTTAGATAAATATGAACCGAGACGCCGCGGATGGCATTGGAGGGAAGGAAGAAACGAAAAAAGAACAGTAGGTGACTTTGAATATCATGAAACATCAGAGTGTTTAAAAAATTCAATTCCCCTTCCCGGAAGCAGAGGATTTGGATATATAGACCCACAGCCTGACTGTGTAATTACTACTGAAATTGCTTCAGGAAGATTTGAAGATGATATAAGAAGAATGCGTATGGCTGCATGGCATGGTGCAGACCATCTTATGGTTATAAGGACAGCCGGTCAGTCACATATTGACTCCCTGCTTGAAGGTACAAACCAAGGTATCGGCGGTATTATGGTTACAAGAAAGCAAGTGAGAGCTTCAAGAAAAGCTTGTGATTTAATTGAAGATGAAATAGGTCGTCCGATAAACTTCCACTCATATATTTCGGGTGTTGCAGGTCCCGACATAGCAGTTATGTTTGCCGAAGAAGGAGTTAACGGAGCACATCAAGACCCGCAATACAATGTTTTGTACAGAAATGTTAACATGGTAAGAAGCTTTGTTGATGCTTGTGAAGCTAAAAAGATAATGGCATGGGCAGATATGCTGCAAATAGACGGAGCTCACAATGCCAATGCTACAGCAATGAAGGCTTGGAAAGTTATGCCTGAATTGATGGTACAACATGCTATAAATACAGCCTTTTCAGTAAGAGTGGGCATAAAACCAGAAAACATAGCATTGTCTACCGTACCGCCAACGGCACCTCCTGCACCTTGTATGAGACTAGACTTACCATATGCAGTAGCTCTTCGTGATTTGTTCAAAGATTATAAAATGAGAGCTCAGCAAAATACAAAATATATGGAATCGGATACTCGTGAAGCAGCGGTAACTCATACATTGAACATGGTTATATCAAGGCTTACAAGTGCAGATATTCAATCTACCATCACTCCTGATGAAGGAAGAAATGTGCCTTGGCATTATAACAACATTGCAGGAACAATGACTGCAAAGCAAGCTCTTACAGGCATGGACGGCTTTAGAGAAATGGTTAAGCTTGACAGAGAAGGACCCTTAGGCAAAGAAGTAAGAGAACTTAAGGAAAGAGCAATACTGTTCATGGAAGAAATACTTGAAGTCGGAGGATACTTCAAGGCTGTAGAAGGAGGATTCTTCATTGACAGTGGTAAATATCCCGAGAGAAACGGAGACGGTATTGCACGTCAGATAGATGGCGGAATCGGATACGGCTTCATATATGAAAGAGATGAGGATTATTTTGCTCCCGTATCCGTACATTACGGTTACAACAACATACCCGCTGAATTTAAAAAGGCAAGTGATGCCATAGGCGGAGATACATTTGAAGACCGCTCCAAAATTCAGTATATCGATGAATTGGATGAGCATGATAATGTAAATGTAAGACTTAAAGAAGTTGAAAAATACTATGATACAAACCTTGTTAAACCTGAGGTGGAATGGAGAGCAGACGGCATCGTATTGTTGACGATATTCCTTCCATTAGATGAGAGAACGGCAGAATTTGCTGCTATTAAATGCGGTGAAAAAATGGGCTTGGAAGACGTGACGGTTGTTCATAAACAATGCATCCATCCATCCGAAGGAACTTATTGTGAAGTAAAAGGCAGAGTAAACTTTGATATTGATATAAACGAGCTGGTTATCCCTGAAAAACCTGACTTATTGTCAGAGGCAGAAATAAGAGAAGATATTCAAAATAACCCGATGTTTGTTGTTGCAGCTACTGTAGGCGAGGATGAACACTCGGTAGGGCTTAAAGAAACATTGGATATAAAACACGGCGGTATTGAAGGATTCGGTATTAAATATGAATATCTCGGAACTTCATGTCCTGTTGAAAAATTAGTTGATGCAGCCATAGAAACAAATGCTGATGCTATTCTTCTAAGCACAATAATTACTCATGACGATGTTCATATTAAAAATATGAAAAAAGTTCATGATTTAGCAATAGAAAAAGGTATCAGAGATAAAGTAATGATTATCTGCGGCGGCACACAGGTTACAAATGAAATAGCTTTGGAAGCAGGGCTTGATGCCGGTTTTGGAAGGGGAACCCACGGTATTGACGTTGCCAGTTTCTTAGTAAAGAAAAGAAGGGAAAAGAAGGCATAATGAAGGTAAATGTATTGGTAGCTGAAATTGGCAGCACCACTACAGTAGTTAATGCATTCAATGGAATAGGTACCGGTAGCCCTGCCTTTGTAGGGCAGGGTCAGGCACCTACAACCGTATCAGAGGGTGATGTAACAATCGGGCTTAAGGGCGCTATTGAAGACTTAAAGGGAAACCTGCAGGCGGATACATTGACATGGGATGATATGCTGGCTACAAGTAGTGCTGCAGGCGGTTTGAAAATGACCGTTCACGGGCTTGTATATGATATGACGGTTCGAGCAGCTAAAGAAGCTGCGTTAGGAGCCGGAGGAATCATAAAGATGATTACTTCAGGCAGGCTCAGAAAAACAGATTTAAAAAAGATACAGGATATAAAACCCAACATAATCTTAGTTGCAGGCGGTGTGGATTACGGAGAAAGAGATACAGCTCTTTACAATATGGAAATGATTTTGTCAATGGGTTTAAAAATACCGATAATTTACGCGGGAAACATTGAAAACCAGGAAGAGGTCCGCCTGATGTGCGAAGAAGCGGACAATCAGATTTATATTGTAGAAAATGTATATCCCAAAATTGATACATTGGTTGTAGAGCCTACAAGAAAAATAATTCAGGATGCTTTTGAAGAGCATATTATTCATGCGCCCGGTATGGCCAAGGTAAGAGACCTAGTTAAGGGACCTATTATTCCTACTCCGGGAGCAGTAATGGAAGCTGCAAAAGTATTAAGAGAAGAAATAGGAGACTTGATAATATTTGATGTGGGAGGAGCAACGACAGATCTTCATTCCGTAACGGAGGGCTCCAGCGAAATAAATTCAATATTAATCAGTCCGGAGCCTGTGGCAAAAAGAACGGTTGAAGGAGACCTTGGAGTATATGTGAATGTTTCTCACATTGTTGAAAAAATAGGCATGGATAATTTGAAAAAAGAATTTCCCGATGCAGAAGAACTCCTGGAAAATTATAAGCCGATTCCAAAAACCGACAGGGAAAAACAATTTGTTGAAAGGCTTACAAAGGAAGCAGTTCATACGTCTCTGGAGAGGCATGCGGGTAAATTGAGATATTTCTATACTGCATCAGGCAAAAAAACCGTTGCTGAAGGAAAGGATTTAACCGCAATTCAATACATCATAGGAACCGGCGGCTCGCTTACAAGATTACCGGACAAGAAAGATATTCTGGAATCAGTAAAAACTTTAGCTAAGGAGCATGAATTGTATCCGACGGAAGCTGCAAGAGTTTTAATAGATGAAGATTATATATTGTCTTCTCTTGGAGTATTGTCGAAAAGTTACTTGAGTGATGCTTTGTACCTTATGAAAAATAGTTTAAGAATGTAGGTGATAATATGTATCCAAGATTAGTAATCGATTTAAAAAAAGTAAAAAACAATCTTGATAGAATAACCGAAATGGTGAAAGGCTCAGGCAGCTCGCTGATGATTGTAACAAAAGGTTATTCCGCCGATATGGAAATATTCAAAATATTAGATGGCTCGGATATAGATTATTTGGCAGATTCACGCATCCAAAACCTCAAAAAATACGAAGGAGCTAAGAAGGAAAGAGTTTTATTAAGATTGCCCATGAATTCCGAAACTGATGAGGTAGTGAGATATGCAGATATTTCTCTAAACTCGGAATTAAAGACAATAAAAAACTTGAACGAATCAGCAAGACGACAAAACAAAATTCATAAAATTCTTCTGATGATTGACCTGGGAGACTTAAGAGAAGGTATATTCTTTAAAAACGAAGACGAAATATATCATACTGTTGAAGAAATATTAAATCTAAAAAATATTGAGTTGTTTGGATTAGGTGTAAACCTAACCTGTTATGGAGCAGTAATTCCAAAAAGTGATAATCTTTCAATACTCGTTGAAATTGCAAGAAAGATTGAAAAGAAATTCGATATAAAATTACAAATGATATCCGGGGGAAATTCAAGCTCCATATATTTGATAGGAAGGAAAGAACTACCCGAAGGAATTAATAATTTAAGAGTTGGAGAGGCTTTCCTTTTAGGCGGTGAAACTGCTTACAGCCAGAAGCTTGAAGGATTTTATGACGATGCATTTACTTTGGAAGCAGAAATAGTTGAATTAAAAGAAAAACAATCTGTTCCCATAGGTGAAACCGGCGTAGATGCTTTTGGCAATAAACCTGTATATGAAGACAGAGGTATAATCAAAAGAGCAATTATAGCGGTGGGGAGGCAGGATGTTGACCCTGATGCCTTGCACCCAATAGACTCTAAAATAGATATTCTGGGAGCAAGCTCTGACCACTTGATACTCGATATTTCAAAGTCGGACATGAAATATAAAGTAGGAGATATTGTTAACTTTAAACTCAGCTATTCAAGCTTGTTAAGAGCAACAACAAGCGGATATGTAGATAGAGTATATAAATAGAAAATTTTAGGGCGATTTCTTTTCGCGGTGCCATTTTCGTGGTGCCAGGCAACCAAGTTTGCTGCCTGGCACCCCAATAAGGCTCTTTTTTTATGTCGATATATATTTACAAAAAAAATTATCTATGCCATAATATTACTATATCGTTAGGTTGGAGTTAAAATGGAAAGTATAAAAAGATTGGGCATTTTCATATTAATATTTGCTTTCTCCTTAGTCTTGTTATTAAAAGAGCCTTTCATAGGAATTGCCGACAACAGCGATTACTACAGAGTTATTCAGCCCTTGGGATTTAAGCCTGAAATAAGCAACAGATATTTTTATGCATATAATTTTTATACTGTCAATGATATGTCAAGTGAAGATATAAAAGGCTCTTTGTCAAATATTATCAGTCCGAAGGTTGAAAATGACAATGAGTATTTTTCAACCCAATTTATTTTTATTAAAGTATCAATGATTATAAATTATTTATTAAAAATTGTATTAGGAAAGTCGCCGGAAATATTTAATATAAAAGTACTTGGTATTCTTTATGCTGCAATTTATTCTTACGGACTATGTTTATTTCTTACAAATATAAATTTTAAATATAAATACATAAATTTTTTATTTTTGATAATAGCTCTTGTAATTTTGTGCGATATGGGATATTTGCTATATTTTAATTCTTTTTTCGGAGAAGCAGCTATTATTGCTTCTTTAATGATAACATTGGGCTTGCTTACTGCAATTATAAAGACTGAAAGTAAAATTAAAAGTCTTTTTTATGTAATTTTATTTTATATATTTGCCTTAGCACTAACCGGTGCTAAGGTTGCAAACACTCCAATAGGGATACTGATAGGTATATTTTCACTTGCCCTGTTTATTGTAAAAGCAGATTGGCTTAGCAGAGCGGTAATTTTAATAGGCTCTATTTTGATAATTTGTTTTTCGATTTTTTATTATACTAATGCACCGCGATGGATGAGTCAGGTTAACAATTATCAAAGTATTTTCTTCGGTATTACAAAAGATTCAAATGAGCCGGAAAAGGATTTGGAAAAGCTTTCAATTCCTTTAAAATACCTTCCTCTTACAAACACACACGGATTTTTGGACCACGGGGAGTTTGATATTTACAGCGATGAATTTCAAAAGGAAGTATATGATAATGCAACATTTTTGGACATACTTAAATTTTACATTTTAAATCCTTCAAGAGCCGTTGAAAAGCTTAAGCTGTCAGCTGACAGCTCGGTAATAATAAGACCTTCTTATTTAGGAAACTGTTCAAAGGAGGATGAACCGGAACGGCTGTCATTTACCGAGAGATTTTCTTTGTGGAGCAATATTCGGAAAAATGCATTGGGCTATGCCTTTTATATAATAGTTTCTTATTCAGTCTTATTTTTTATAATAAATATATACGAAATTATCAATAATATAAAACAGTACGATTATGAAAACACTGCATTTGCTTTTGCAGCACTACTATTGTTTTTGACAACCATGAGCCAATTCGTGCTTCCTATTATTGGAAATGGTGAAGCTGATTTGCAAAAGCATATGCTTTTGTTCAACCTTTGCTTTGATATAATGATTTTAGTGGGCATATGTTGGCTTATAAACAATTTCTACACAAAGACGGTTTCAGCGGTTGTTCTAACGGCTTTTGTTGTGTTTTGCATAGCAATATTTATTCAGACTGCTAACGAAGAAATAAAAGAAACAGGGACATTAAAAATAGGACAATATATTTATTTAGGCAGCTATAAAAATGAACCTCTAAAGTGGGTAGTTTTGAATAAAGATGAAAACGGCTATCTTTTATGGTGTGATAATACGGTTGAATATATGGAATTTGATTATTCAGATGAAACAAATTCAGATAATATTTACGGCTCAAATAACTGGATTGAATCAGATGTGAGAAGATGGCTCTTTGAATTTAAGAGTAATTTTAACGATGAAGAAAAACTTCTTATAAAGGATGTTAAACTAAAAAATATATTAAGCTATAACAATATTGAAAAAAGTATAGGAGGCAACAAACCTTTTTACTGGAATTCTATTACTTCATATGTCAGTCAAAATTATAATACTGATGCATATTACAATTATTCCGCAGAAAGTGTTTTTCTACTTGATGTATATCAGCTACAAAAATATGTATATGAAAATAAGATAAGTTTAAAAAAGCAAGAAAGGTATTGGCTTAGAACTCCGTATTACAGCAGTGAAAGCATGGTGAGAATAGTCGATAAGGACGGATTTGTTTACCACAAGGATGCAAATGTTAAAGCAGGCGTGATTCCCGCAGTATACATAGATGAAAATGTCAGTGCTATAGAGGGTGACGGAACTTATACAAGCCCTATTGCCATAGAAAAATCAAGGAGGTAATATGAAAAAAGTCAGCTTATTGATACCTGCATACAATGAAGAGGAAACAATACCCTTATTATATAATGAATTAAATAAGGTGATTGATAAAATTTCCGGCTATGAATTCGAAATACTTTTTGTTAATGACGGCAGCAGCGATAACACTTTAAATATTCTCAGAGATTTGCGGAAACGAGATTCAAGGGTAAATTACATTAGCTTTTCAAGAAATTTCGGCAAAGAAACGGCTATGGCTGCAGGATTTGATTATGTAACAGGTGACGCAACGGTGATACTGGATGCAGATTTACAGGACCCTCCCGAGCTTATTGAGGAAATGATTTTTTATTGGGAAAAAGGATATGATGATGTATATGCAAAAAGAAGAAGCAGGGAAGGGGAAACGTGGCTTAAAAAATTTACTTCTGCCGCGTTTTATAAACTGCTCCGGAAGATGACCAAAATACCTATTCAAGAAGATACAGGCGATTTCAGGCTTTTGGACAGAAGGGCAATTGAATCTTTAAAGAAACTTCGGGAAAAACAAAGGTATACCAAGGGAATGTTCAGCTGGATAGGCTTTAACAAAAAAGAAATATTATTTGACAGGAAACCAAGAGCAGCAGGCAAGACTAAATGGAATTATCTGAAGCTTTTTAATTTGGCCTTGGAGGGGGTTACTTCATTTACAACATCACCTTTAAGAATATCCACCATCTTAGGTATTCTGGTATCAATTTTCAGCATTGTTTACATGTTTATTGTTCTTATTAAGAGTTTAATTTGGAAAGATCCGGTACAAGGATATCCTTCAATGATGGTTACAATTTTATTCTTGGGAGGAGTTCAGTTAGTGTGTTTGGGAATTATCGGCGAATATGTAGGCAGAATTTTTAATGAAACAAAGTATCGACCCCTTTATATTGTAGATGAGCACAACAACGAAAAAATTGAAGACGGCGGAATATTGTAATGAAGAATGGGATTTCAAAGGAATTGGCTGCTTACCTCATAGCGGGAATACTAACCACAATCGTAAACTTCATTGTTTATTATGCAATGCTTTTTATCGGTATCGACTACAAAATATCTAATACAGCTGCATTTATAATTTCAGTAATCTTTGCATTTATAATAAATAAAAAATATGTTTTTCTAAGCGACAAATCATATTTTAAAGAATTTATAAAATTTTCATTGGGAAGATTGTTTACATATGCCTTAGACATAGGAGCTATGATTATTTTGATAGAAGTTTTTTCCGTAAGCGAATATATGGCAAAATTGTGGACAAATATACTGGTAATGATAAGCAATTATTTAATAAGCAAATTTTGGACATTTAAATAAGGAATTCTCCAGAATTCTCGCAGTCTCGTTCACCAAAATATCAGCTCCCTCCGGTCGCATATTTTGGGAACTCGTTGCGAATGACCTACCGCTATTTTTTCTGCGCTTTGGCTTGAAAAAATAGGGTTAGGGCATCTTTTATTGTCGAACTTCTTCGATTGTTTTAACGATGCTGTGGGTTATAGGTTTCCATTCAATTTTCTTAAATTTAAATAATGCAACTATTGAAATAGGTATATAGGTAAAAATAAATATCGGAAATGAAAATATGTATTTTATTTTCTTTAGGGGGGATGAATTTATATTTTTCCATTCGGTAACGGTTGTGATAAGCCCTAATATAAACAGTACTATATAGGAATTTAACACTGATAACAATATTGCACCTATTGTTTCATTCATTAGTTCAGGGTATGTTTCTATATTAATCAAACCTATCAAAAAGAGAGTCAAATTTACAGCTACGCTTATTAATGTCAGGAATAGTGCAGGCATTATCGTAACAAACATATCATAACAGCAAAAGCTTCTTTTTTTAAATATTGCCTTTATCAAATCAATGCCATATTTGGCAAATACCTGATAAAACCCTTTAGCCCATCTTAGTCTTTGGTTCCATGATTGTTTAAACAGGTAAGGTTGTTCATCATAAAGAACAGCACTGCCGCAATATCCGATTTTTTCTCCCTGCAATGCACTGTCTATTGTAAATTCAATATCCTCTGTGAGCAAGTGATGCTTCCACCCGTTGTTTTTGCGGATTATTTCATCGCTTACCATAAAACCCGTGCCTGATATTGCACAACCTGTATTTAATATCATCCTTGAATTATTCAGATATTTGGCTTCTCTTAAAAACCAAAGAGAATATCCTGCCGATAGCCAGTTTGTATCATAATTTTTGGAATTTCTGTAGCTGGTGATTATTTTATAACCCTTGTCAAATACTTTGTTCATTTCACTGACATAATTTTCATCCAACAAATTATCCGCATCGAATACAAAGTATCCTTCATAGCATTTATTGCTTTTTAATATATTTTTAAATGCGTAATCAAGAGCGTAACCCTTCCCCACAAGCTGCTTATTGAATCTTTCGAATACTATTGCACCTGCTTTCTTTGCCACCGCTGCAGTATTGTCCGTGCAATTGTCTGCCACAACGTATATATCCAACAGCTCACCGGGATAGTTTTGCTTTTTTATACTATTTATTAACTGAGCAATAACGGCACTTTCGTTTCTTGCAGCTATGACCACCGCATATTTATGATTTATTGAAGCATTGAAGTTTTTGCTTTTATTAAACAATGCCACAAATACGTAAAATATTTGATACGAATAAAAAACTGTAAATATAATAAATATTATTAAATTGAAAATACTTATAAACGATAACAATTTATACCTCCATTTATTTTCTACCGTGACTATAAACATTTCCATTATAAAAATCAATTAAGCATTCCTTAAATATGTTTTAAATATACCTTAATCCTAATTGTGCAATATCATGATAAAATGCACTTATTTGGTTTATAATGTTAATAATTCTTGTTATATATTTGTGAAAGTAGTTTTATTGTTTCAATAATATGCTTTTTTATGCTTTTATCGTCTTCCTTAATTTTCCTAATGTTAGTCTTGCAAATATCAAAGAAGGTTGAAATGAATTGACACTTTCGTATTAATCAATTATACTATAGGTAATAAAAATAAATTGGGAGTGTAAAACAAAAATGGATGATGACGGTATAAGTCAGGTCGCGATATTAATAATTGTTTTATTGATATCTGCATATTTTTCAGCTTCAGAGACTGCTTTTCAAAAATTTAACAAATCGAGAATGAAAAACTTGGCATCTAATAATAAGAAAGCAGCATTGGTTTTGAAGCTGGATGATGATTATGACAACCTTATGTCAACTATAATAATTTTTAAAAGTATCGTTAATGTTACAGCTGCATCATTGGTTATCTTTATTTTTTCAAAAATGTTTATTAACAACGAAATTTTAATTTCAACCGTACTTGCAATTTTTTTCATAATTATTTTAGGCGAATTAATTCCAAAGGGCTTGGCTAATATAGCTCCTGAGAAAGCAGCAATGTTTTCTGCTCCTACAATGAGCATTTTTTTGCAAATTTGTTCTCCGGTCAATTTTCTTCTTGCAATATGTAAGGAAATGATTTATAAAGGTTTTAAAGCTGAAGTTCAACCTTCTGTTTATGAAGATGAATTGCGAACCATGCTGGATGAGGTAGAAAATGAAGGAGTAATAAATAAAAATGAAAGTGATTTAATTCGCTCGGCAATTGAGTTTAATGAAACGGTGGCAGAGGATATTTATACCCCAAGAATTGATATTGTAGGTGTTGAAGAAAATGAAAGCTTGGAGTCAATAAAAGAAAAGTTTATATTGAGCGGTTATTCCAGGCTCCCTGTATTCTCGGGAGACATGGACAATATTATAGGTGTACTTCATGAAAAAGATTTTTACCAGGGTTTAAACAGGAAAGAAAAAGATATTAAAAAACTTATTTCTAAAACCATTTTTATTACACCAAACAAGAAAATATCAGAGCTTTTAAAGGAGCTGCAGCTTTCTAAAGTCCATATGGCTGTTGTAATCGATGAATACGGCGGAACTGAGGGATTGATTACCATGGAGGATATAATAGAAGAGCTTGTTGGTGAAATTTGGGATGAACATGACGAAGTAATTGAATGGTTCAAGAAAATCGGAGATGACAAATACTTAGTATCCTGCAATGCTGATATTGATGATATGTTTGAGCTGCTTGGCGTTGAGATTGATGAGGAGCTTGATATTACTACGGTTAACGGTTTTATAACAATGTTGTTTGAGGGTATACCGGAAGAAGGCGGGAGGATTGTTTATAAAGATTTAGATATTACGGTTACAAAGGCAGAAGCAAAAAGGGTACTTGAAATTCAGGTAGAAAGGATTAAAAAGGAAGAATCTCTACATTAAAATAAATATGAATTAATAATAAAGACAGACATATTAATTAATATGTCTGTTTGATTTTTTTGTTGCGCAGTATCTTTTACCAATTACAAAGCAGGAAGGATATTATGAATAAATTATGGTTTGGATTTGTTTTTTGTGGTCTTTTATTTTCTTTTATAAATAAAAGTCCGGAAACAGTTACAAATGTTCTCTTTTTTGAAATAGAAAAGTCAGTCGAACTAATATTAAATTTATTACCCATCATGGCATTTTGGACCGGTTTAATGCGTATAGTGGAAAAAACAAATATATTAAACAAATTATCATCTTTTTTAAAGCCCTTGGTCAGATATTTGTTCAAAGATGTACAAAATGACGCTAATGCCGTAAATGCAATTTTATTGACTTTGGCTGCCAATCTGTTTGGAATAGGGAACTCTGCCACCGCTTTTGGTATTAAAGCGATGCAGGAAATGCAGAAGAGCAATTTAAATAAAAAAACAGCTACAAAGGCCATGTGCATGTTTTTGATAATCAATGTTTCTTCGATTCAGCTTATACCATTGAATGTTATTAAATTAAGAGCTGATTCAGGCTCCGTGGCTCCTTCGGAAATTATGGTGCCTACTTTGCTTGTAACTGCATTTTCAACCATGGTTGCAATAATATTTGCCAAGTATTATGAAGGGAAAGAATTATGAATATATCAGATTTATTTTTGCCTATACTGATAGGTTTGATATTGTTTTACGGAATAATAAAGGGTGTAGATGTATATTCTGCATTTGTTGAGGGAGCAATAGACGGCGCAAAGTCGGCTCTGAAAATATTTCCTTATATATTAGCAATCATATTTGCAATAAATTTATTTATACAATCAGGAGCTGAATCTTTTATTGTAGATATACTTACGCCTATAACTTCCTTTATAGGATTTCCGACTGAACTATTATCGCTGTCAATTATTAAACCCTTGTCCGGAGGAGGTTCATTCGGTGTATTTCAAACAATACTAGATAATTACGGAGCTGATTCATATATAGGAAGAAGCGCATCAATAATTATGGGCTCATCGGAAACAATATTCTATATAACCGCAGTATATTTCGGCTCGGTCGGTATTTCCGATTACAGATATACAATAAAGGCGGGGCTTCTATCACATGCAGCAACAATCTTTGCTGCCCTGCTTGTATGTAAATTAATGTTTTAAAATCTTTGAGCTCTCATAAAACAAGTCTTGCCAAAATGCAAAAATCCCCGATAATAAAAACACATCGCCGACACTTATAGTCTTTGGAAAAGGATAGGGAGGATATAATGTAATTATATCACAAAGAAATTTTAATTTTGTTTCTTTCGTCAATAGTGAATGCACTAAATCCTTTCCGGAAAGAAGAAACATTTTTTTTGTTTCCACATCTGAAAGCAGCTCAGATACATAAACAGGCATTTTAAAATCATTTGCTGCAATTGCCGCAAAATTAAATAAGGCACCTAAAAAAAACAACATCATGTAAGACCTTTTAATGTTTAGTAATGAAATATAAAGAAGTCCAAAATAAATGACCCAGTTATGAGATAAAATTCTAAGCAAGGTTACGTTTGTGTATTTGTTAAACAAAAATTCAGCAGCAATTTTGATTACTGCCGCCAATATTAATACCTTATAGCCTCTGATTTTTATATTGTATCTGTCAAAATCAAAGTCTCTTTTTTTTATCAGTAAAACTACAATTGCTGTTATTATTGATAGTAAGGAAAAAAATATAATTTCAAAATACATGTTCAACCTTCTCTTCAGCTATTTTAAAGAATGCTTTCTTCAAAGCGATTATCGCATCATCTACAATATCAGGGTTAAATTGTGTACCCTCATTATTTTTGATTTCTTGAAGAGCAGATTCAAGACTTAAAGCACTTCTGTAAGGTCTGTCTGTTGTCATAGCATCAAAGGAATCGGCAATGGTCAGTATGGACGTTTCTAATGATATATTGGAATGGCATAATCCGTCAGGGTAGCCCTTTCCGTCATTTCTTTCATGGTGATGTCGTATTATATCTGTAATATTTGATAAATAGCTTAAATCTGCAATTATTGTTGCTCCGATTTCCGGATGAGATTTAATCTTTTCAAATTCTTCTTTTTTTAATTTTCCCGTTTTGTTCAGAATATTTTTGTCTATACCGATTTTACCTATATCATGAAGCAAGGCTGCGCTTTTTATTAAATCAATCTTGCTCTGAGGCAGTCCCACCTGTCTTGCTATTGCTTCCGCATATGCACTTACACGCATGGAGTGTCCGCTTGTGTATGGGTCGCTTGCTTCTATGGCACGAACAAGAACATTTAACGTTTCAAAATAATTCTTGCGCATGTCCAAATAAAGCTTAAATGTGTATCTTGCGAGTAGAAGGGGTATGAAAAACAAGAGCAGTCCGCCTGAGCCATAACTATAATATGCAAATGCCAATACTATACCTAATAGACCGACTAATATTACATTTACCAACAAAGAAAAGAAATTTGTTTTCCATATATATACTAATTTTTCTTTTAACAATATGGACATTAGCATTGACATAAAGAATGTATTTAATAATATATATACTACTAATGTAGCAGTAGCAGCAACAGGATTAAAAAAAATAAGGATGAAGTTAAAGGATTTATCTATTGCTTCATATACAAAACCTGCTACTCCAAAACTTATAATATACTGACTTACATTAAAAATTGTTTTATAAATGGGAGTATTTAATATATGTACTCTGCCTTTTCCGTCTACATAAGGACATCTTAATATCATTCCTATTGCTGAAATGATTGATACCGTTAATGGGTTGGTCAATAATATTGCAGAAAAGGTGAGTGCAAAACTGACCGATACGCCGCCTATTTTTGGCAATAGTATCAGAAATGTTTCAGCTATAGCTGTTAATATTGAAAAAACAATAAGCAAAACATAATCGCTTATTGTATAGTTGTTAAACAAATAATGCATCAGTTTTATTGCAGTAAGCGCAAGAAAAAATATATATGTATAAAGTTTAATGTTATTTTCTTTTTTTTGCTTATTATTAATCATTTTTCATCCTTTATATGAAGGGCTGACCTGATAAATTACTGACTAAACCCAGCTAAATCCAGCGCCGGCAGCTAATACCATTGCTACTATTGTTGCTAATATAGGAAATAACTTTTTCATCTGAAACCTCCACAGATATTCTCTGCTCAGTTCGCTAGTAGAACAGGAAGGTTTCGCTACGCTAATTCTTTAAATAATTATTTGATGTTAAGGGTCAGCCCTATCAATCTTTTATCAATAAACAGATTTTTCTGTTAATTGCATTTAATGTTGCTTTTATTGCAGAATCAATTTGGTTATCTTCAATAATTGATGCACCGACTGAAATGTTTTCTTTGCCGTTATTAATCTGATTAATTGCAACAATCAGAGCTTTTTCTCCGGCTATTTTGGTATATTGAATGTCTTCTAAAATGAAACAATCAAATTCAATAGCTTGTCTGATTGCATCCAAGGTTGATCTTGCAGCTACTATCAGGGATTGCTTATCTGATTTAAAGCCCTCGGCTTCTCCTATAAATTCTTTGCCATCCCAGGTGAGTTTAGTTTTTATTTTAATTTTTTCCGGAGTTGTTTCATTTATATAACCTTCGTATAAAAGTCTAAAATCCGAGTTGAAGGACATATTTTTGTCTATTTGTGCTACGCTTATTATTTTATAATCAACATCTTCATTGAACTTCGAAAGCAGTGCAGTGCGTATATCTCTTGCAATTTGCTTGGAATGCCTGCTATTGTCAGCCAGTACATGTATTTCGCGGATTTCATTGTTTGAATCGATTATAACTTTAGATGAAAGAACAGATTTAATATTATTTAAAAAATGCTCCATTTCTTCGAAACTCATATTTATCCTCCAAGTATTGTTAATTAATTATAATATATTGCTATTAGAATTACAACATTTATTTAGAAAATCTCTAAAATTTTCACATTTTTTTCAATAATATTACAAAAAAAATACACTATTCCATCCCGCAACGGAAAGTGTATTTAATTTTATTGATTAATTATAATTCATTTAAATATTTAAGTAAACCTGTATATATAGCCCAAGCAGTTTTTTCTTGATAATCTTCTGATATTAGTTTTCTTTCTTCGCTGTTGTTTGATAAAAATCCGCACTCGATTAAAATCACCGGAACCTTAGCATCATCCATTATTTTTATGCCCTTTTTAATTTGAGGCACCCGTTGATTACTCTTGTCAAGAATATTTTTCATGCTTTCCTGTATTATATCAGCTGCCAATTTTGTAGTTGCTTCATTGCTTTTTTGATAAAAAACATGAGCTCCGTAGTATTGTTTCTGCGGAAAGGAATTTAAATGTATTGATATTACTAAATCTGCATTTGAGTTATTAATCAGTTCAACTCTGTTTTTTAAATCTTCATTTTTTTTATCTCTGATTGTGCCGGAAAGTTCTGTGTATAGACCGCTGTCATCATATCTTGTCATTTCAACTTCAAATCCGCTTCCTTCCAAAAAACTCATAAGTTTTTCGGATATGGCTAAATTAATGGGGGCTTCTCCGATTTTCATATCACCGCTTGCTCCTTGGTCTACTCCGCCATGCCCCGGGTCTATAAGTATTTTTATTTTTTCAATCTTATTTTCACCTGCAGCATCAATTGTTTCTGCAGTCCTGGTTAAGTTCATAAAAATACTTACCAGCATTATGATTATTATTGCTGCAGCAAATACCAAATTAATCTTTTTTAAAATATTTTCCATAATACTACCTCTCATAATTTGTCTATATTTAAATTTATGAGAAGAGAATATTTATATGACAAAAAAGGAAGAAGGGTACCTTGCAGTGGGTGAAGGGTATAGGGTAATTTATTTAGTTTCTTCTCCAAATTACAGGTGAGAATAAAGCGATAACCGGCATTATTTCCAGCCTTCCAAGTATCATATCAGCAATAAAAATGAGTTTGCTCAGATAAGAAAAGTCTGCATAATTTCCCATTGGGCCTACAACTTCAAAACCGGGTCCTATATTGCTGACAGTTGCTATTACTGCCGAAAATGATGTCATAAAATCAAAATTATCCAGAGAAACGATAATAACGGATAGTATTATTATAAAAATATATGCAAAAAAGAATATTAAGATACTTTTTAAAGTATCATCATCTAAGGCCTTGCCGTCAATTTTAATTCTTTGTACAGACTTTGGATGTATTGTATGATTGATTTCATAATATAAAGTTTTAATAAGTACTAATATTCTTACTGATTTAACCCCGCCTCCCGTTGAGCCTGCGCAGGCACCAAAAATCATTAAGGTTAAAAGCACTGACTTTGAAAACATAGGCCACAAATTAAAATCCACCGCTGAGTAGCCTGTAGTTGTAACCAAGGTAGAAACCGTGAAAGCAGAATGTCTTAATGCTTCAAAAAAGTTGTAATCAAATTTAGGCATTACATTAATTACAACGAGTGCTATTCCCAGGACTACGTAAAAGCAGTAGAGCTTGAATTCTTCATTCTTAAAAATATGTTTAAATTCTTTTCTGATTAGAAGGTAATATAGAGCGAAGTTAACTCCGAATAAAAACATACCTATTGTAATAATCCACTCAATCCAAGGATTGTTGTATGCTCCCACACTCAAGTTATCCATGGAAAAGCCTCCCGTTCCCGCCGTTCCAAAAGCATAAATAAATGAATTGAATACAGGCATACCGGCAAGAATCAATAATATAACAAGAATGGCAGTCATAACTGTATAGATTATATATAGAATTTTAGACGATTCTCCTATTTTAGGAACCAATTTTCCGGGTGAGGGGCCGGGGCTTTCGGCACGCATTAAAAATACCGGATGCCCTCCTATAGACGGGACTAGAGCCATTGTAAATACCAAAACACCCATACCGCCTATCCAGTGAGTAAAGCTTCTCCAAAATAATAACCCTCTGGGCATAATTTCAACATTACGCACAATGCTTGAGCCTGTTGTTGTAAACCCTGAAACTGTTTCGAACAGGGCATCAATATAAGACGGTATGGAGCCGCTTAAATAAAAGGGAAGAGCACCAAAGAGGGACATTACAAGCCAGCTTAGTGCAACTGCTGCATAACCTTCTCTTTTTCTCATTTCCGGTTTAACGAATTTAAATCTTGACAAGAGAAAACCTGCTAAGGCAGTAGCTGAAATTGCTATAATGAAAGCCTTGATTTCATATGAGTTGTCAATTATTGATATCAGTAAAGAAGGAACCATTAATGCAGCTTCCCAAAATAAAACTATTCCAAGTACCTTAAGTACTATCTTAATTTTCACATTTGCCTCCAATTCATGAGACTATATCGCTATACCAATATTTCGTTTAGGTCGGTTATAAATCCGGTCTTTGTAACCACTATAACCTTGTCGTGCTCTTTAATTACATCACTTCCGCTAGGAATGATAATTTTTTTATTGCGTAAAATCGCAGCTATTAAAACATCTTCTTTCAGGTTTAAATCCTGCAATTTAATATCAGTCAAATCAGGAGAGTATTTGACTGTAAATTCAGCAACTTCAGCCTTATTGTCAAGTATCCTGTAAAGTTTTTCAACTGCGATACCCTGTGAATTATTCAGTGCTCTAATATACCTTAATATATTGGTGGCGGTAATAAACTTAGGGCTTATTATGCTGTCAAGTCCTAATTTTTGTACTATTGGAAAATAATTCTGTCTGTTTATTTTTAAAATTACTTTAGGCACACCGCATTGATGCGCATAAAGAGAGCTTATTAAATTTTCTTCGTCCCTGTCAGTTAATGCAACAATAACATCAGCTGCTTCGATATTTTCACTATCCAAAACTTCCTGGTCAGTACCATCTCCACAGATTATCAATGCCTGTGTTAGTACATCATTTAGTATTAGGCATCTTTCCTTGTCAAGCTCAATTATTTTTACATTCAAACCCATTTCTTCAAGAAGCCAGGTTAAATAAATTGCTGTTCTGCTACCGCCTATAATTGTAACATTTTTAGCTTTATTTGAGTTTCTGCCTAAATATTTGAAAAAACTTGAGATGCTGCTTCTTTCCCCTATAACCTGAACTAAATCGTCCGGTAAAAATACAAAATTCCCCTTTGGTATAAAGACCTCTTCTTCTCTCATTACTGAACAAAACAATACCTTTGAAGGCAAATGATTGTTTAGCTCTAATAGGTTTTTATTTATTATGGGGTCCGTTTCCAAAACTCTGAATTCAACCAATTCAATCAAGTTATTGGCAAATGTTTCAACATCTGCAGCAAAAGGGTACTGAATCATTTGAGCTATTTCAGCTGCTGCTTCCATTTCAGGATTAATTACCATATCTAATTCAAGTTCTTCTCTTAACATTTTATATTCATCGGAATAATCAGTGTTTCTAACCCTTGCAACAGTATGCTTTGCTCCTAATTTTTTTCCAATAACGCAGCAAATCATATTTAATTCATCACTGTCTGTTACTGCCAATAAAATGTCAGCTTCATATATTCCTGCACTTTTTAATATCTCTGCACTTGCTCCGTTACCTTTGATACACATAATATCAAGTGTTTCGTCTGCATGTGTCAACACGTCGGCATCATTGTCTACTAATGTTATATCGTGATCTTCGGTTGATAATTGTTGAGCCAATGTATAGCCAACTTTTCCTCCGCCGACTATTATAATTTTCATTTTTTCCTCCACTACTAAGTTTTGATTTATTATTAACAGATTTATTATATGTCTAATTTAAAAAATGTCAAATATTTTAATTATTTTTACCCTGGGGAGAAAATTTTTACCTTAGTATTTTTCTTGGATAAGTATAAGCATTCTTGTATCTGATATCTTTTTTGCTGTGTTTTATATAGCAGTATCAGCAATATTATATCCATAATGCCAAAAGCTAATCATAATGTCGGGAATTAGACAAAGTGTCGGAATGTTGACGCACAAAGAGATTTTGTGATAAAATAAAATACTGTAATTTGAGAATTTATAGAATATATTCAATTTCAGATATTGGCATGAATATTGCTTATTATATTTGGAGGATTGTCCCCATAACCAATATACATACTTTACAGGAGGTATCTATGAGAATTGAAGAACATCCCATCCTAAAATTTAATAAAGTAAAAAAAATAAGGTTTATTTTTAACGGGCATGAAATAGAAGGCTATGAAGGAGAAACAATTGCTGCTGCTCTGCATGCTGCGGGAGTGAAGGTTTTGGGGAAAAGTTTGTTTTTGCACAGACCAAGAGGCTTTTATTGCGCAATTGGAAATTGCTCTTCATGTTTAATGACCGTAAATGGAGTGGCAAATGTAAAAACTTGTATTACTGATTTGGAGGAAGGAATGATAGTAGAAACCCAGGAAGGCAAGGGAGTGATAGTATGAAACAAGCGGAAGTTGTTATTATAGGCGGAGGACCGGCAGGTCTTTGTGCTGCCGTAAGTGCTGCAAAAAGTGGCTCCAAGGTATTAATTATAGACAAAAATAAAAAATTAGGCGGAC
>Ga0116178_10000304_pt1 | contig 44706 bp, 42 predicted proteins | sample AD_STIC12_MetaG_FD_89880 | JGI IMG/M metagenome (GOLD analysis project Ga0116178, IMG submission 89880) | Active sludge microbial communities of municipal wastewater-treating anaerobic digesters from USA - AD_STIC12_MetaG | ecosystem: Engineered > Bioreactor > Anaerobic > Digestate | place: USA...
CATCATCGTGGTGGTGGGCTATCAGGGCCAGCAGGTCATCGACGCGCTCGACGGAATACCCGGCATCACCGTAGCCTGGCAGCGCGAACAGCTCGGGACGGGACATGCCGTGCTTCAGGCGGAGCAGGTTCGCGCGGGCTTTCCCGGCCCGGTCCTTGTCGCCTGCGGCGATGTGCCGCTCATTCGTCCGGCCCATTTCCGGTCGCTCGTCGATGCGGCGCGGGAGCCGAACGCCCGTGCGGCCGTCCTCACCATGTTCCAGGACAATCCGACCGGCTACGGCAGGATCATGAAGGACGCTCGCGGTTTTATCGAGCGCATCGTGGAGGAGAAGGACGCCACTCCCGATGAAAAGGCCGTCCGCGAGGTCAACTCGGGCACCTACGTGTTCGACGGCCCCCTGCTTTTCGAGGGCCTCAAGACTATCGGCACCGACAACGCCCAGCGCGAATACTACCTGCCCGACGTGCTACAGCACATCCGGCGGTCCGGATACGACGTACGCGCCGTCCTCCTGGAAGACGCGATCTGCGGGCGCGGCATCAACTCCCGCGAGGAGCTGGCCGCCCTCGAGGAATACCTGCGCGAACATGCGCCACAGTAAACGGAGACGGCTATACCGATGGATCATCAAATGAAGATATTTTCGGGGACCTCGAACCCGGTCCTCGCCCGTGAGATTGCGGACTATCTGAACCTGTCGCTGTCGGCCATCGAGCTCAAGAAATTCAAGGACAGCGAGATCTCGGTCAAGATCGGCGAAAACGTCCGCGGCGTGGACGTGTTTCTCGTCCAATCGACCTGCAATCCGGCGAACGACTACCTCATGGAGCTCTTGCTCATGATCGACGCGGCCTTCCGGGCCTCGGCCAAGCGGATCACGGCGGTGATCCCCTATTTCGGCTATGCGCGCCAGGACCGCAAGGTGGAGCCGCGCGTTCCCATATCGGCCAAGGTGGTCGCGAACATCCTGCACTCCGTCGGCGTGAACCGCATCCTCACCATGGAGCTTCACTCGGAGCAGATCCAGGGGTTCTTCGACATGCCGGTGGACAATCTCTACGCCGGCCCCATCCTGGTCGATTATATCAAGCGCATCGACATACAGGACGCGGTGGTGGTTACGCCGGACACCGGCGGGGCCGAGCGCGCGCGGGCCCTGGCCAAGAAGCTGCACGCCGGACTCGCGCTCATCGACAAGCGCCGTCCGGAGGCGAACGTCTCCGAGGTGATGCATGTCATCGGCGCCGTGGAGGGCAAGAACTGCATCCTGGTGGACGACATGATCGACACCGGCGGCTCAATCAGCGCGGCGGCGCGGGCGCTCAAGGAGAACGGCGCGCGCGATATCTACTGCCTGGCGACGCACGGCGTCCTCTCCGCGGACGCGTCGATGAAGCTCGACGCTGCGGGTTTCAAGGAGCTCATCATCACCAACACCATCCCCGTGCCCGACGGCAAAAGGCCCAAACACACGACGGTCCTCTCGACCGCGCAGCTTTTCGGGGAGGCCATACGGAGAATTCACAACGGCGAGTCCATCAGCTCGCTCTTTTCGTAAAACCCGAACAGGGAAATCAATCCAATACAAACGGAGACCATAATGAAAGCACACGACCTCACCGTCACACTGCGGACCGAAACCGGAAAAAACGAATGCAACCGCCTGCGCGCCGCCGGCTTTATCCCCGGCGTGGTGTACTCGCACGGAGGCTCGGAAGCCGTCAAGGTGAACAAGAAGGACTTCATGGGGCTCTTCAAGGGGCACATCTCGGAAAGCGTGCTCATCAACATCACGGTGGCCAACAAGCCCGCGGACAACGCCTTCAAGGTGTTCGTGAAGGACTATCAGCTCGATCCGGTCACCGACATCATCAAGCATGTCGACTTCTACAAGATCACCGCCGGCGAGAAGATCCACACGCACGTTCCGGTCGAGCTCACCGGCTCGGCGGAGGGAGAGCGCATGGGCGGCGTCGTGGAGTTCCTGGAGCGCGAGCTGGAGATCGAGTGCCTCCCGGACGAGATGCCGGAAAAAATCGTCATCGACATAACCACGCTCGGTATCGGCAAATCCATCCAGCAGAAGGACGTGCCGACATCCGGATCGCTGAAAATACTGGGCGACGCGCACCGCGTGATCGTGGCCTGCGTGGTGCCGCAGAAGGCCAGCGAGGAGGCGGCGGAACCTGCCGCGGAGGTCGCCGAAACCAAGGCGGCGGAACCCGAGAAGGAAAAGAAGTCGGAATAGTCCGAGGAGCGTTCGCCGCCCGCGGGCGGCGTAACATAAATTTGAGAATGGCCACTCAAGCGCTATACTGCCCGCAGAGCGTGAGCTGCAAGGAAGGGGTGTATCGTTGAAACTGATTGTAGGGTTTGGCAACCCCGGTGAGAAGTTCGTCAATAACCGGCAAAACATCGGCTTCAAGGTGGTGGAGATCCTCGCGAACAACGAGAATATCGATGTTCGCGTCAAGAAGAAGAAGTCGGTGATCGGCCGGGGCTCCGTGAACGGAACCGAGGTGGTGCTGCTCAAGCCCCAAACCTTCGTGAACCTCATCGGCGAGTCGGTATTGTATATCGCGTCCTTCCTGCGGATCAACGTGCGGGAGATCATATGCGTCCTCGAGGATCCGACGCTTCCCGTGGGGGAGCTTCGCGTGGATTACCGCTTGTCGAAGATCAAGCACGAGGGCATCGAATCGATCACCAAAGCACTCAAGTCCGACAAGTTCGCCAAGGTGCGCGTGGGCGTGGGCGTCCCTCCCAAGTCCATGACGGTGGAACAGTACCTGCTGACCGACTTCACCGACCGGGAGAACCTCATCCTGATTGACGTTCTCAACAAGGCCGAGGAGGCGGTCAAGGCGTTGATCACCAACACCATCGAATCGGTCCAGGAAAACTACAATCCCGAGGGCCCCGTCCGCATAGAGCGCCGTCGCGTCCGCAAGGTATACGTAAAGCGATAGCGCCCCTTCCGTCCCGGTCCGCCGTCCGTTGCGCCGACGAACCCCCTGAAGAACGAATGCAGTCGCGTGTTGCTTATAAGGCAGTGAAGCCGCCATGGCCGCACTGCCGGAAAAAAAACCGCAAGGGACAGAACCGTTGAAGGGCGGGATAGTGCGGAGAGTAACTGTGCGGGGTCAACGGGCGGGTGTTCTGTCCCTTGATAGTGCAGGATTAAACAAGGCCTCTTATGCGATGGTACGCTTGCGATACAGATACAAGAGCCGGGAAAGACAGATCTGGACCTGGACGATGGTATTTCGATCGGGAAGGCGCAGGTACACATAGAGTGTCGAGTTATGTCTCATTATAAAACGCTCCCATTGACATGTTCTCCTTTCGGCCAATACCTATCTCGCATGTTTTGTATGATCGCATCGCGCCTGTCTAGTGTAAGCACCTGCGATACTTCATCGATGCCGCTTCACCAGATACAAACCGTATGATTGCAAAACCACCTACGAACAACAGGCCGAATAGCCGCACGAACGGCAGAACAGGCACCCCGACTCGGGTATTAACGCACATCCGCATTCGGGGCAGTGCTGCATTGCAGTATGCCGCTTCGAATCCTGGATCGACGGTTCCGGACGGGAAATTTGTTGTTTCATATCTTTAATCATACATTAGTATAGTATATATTTGTTTAGTATTTGTCCAGCGATTTTTTTATTTTTTTTAAAAAAATTACTCCCCTGATGGTATTATAGGTACAATGAAGAATCTGCTTATGCTATCCGACACCGAACGCTGATCATATCAACACACAAGGACGGCTGTTTAAATGAAAAAACCATTGTTCGACCAAAGTGGCGAATGGGAAGAATTGCTGAAAAACGATCTCGGCCAATCCCCGAAGCCCAATCCCGAAACGACCGGCAGCAAGACCGTCGGTGCCAGCGCATCGGCGGGGCTCAATTTCGACATCAAGCCCGAGGAGCTCGAGAGCTACCTGAACCGATATGTCATGGGCCAGGAGTCGGCCATCGAGGTGATCGCGACCAAGGTGTGCACACACTTCAATCGCATGAAGCTCGAGGCGACGATCCCCGAGGACGAGCGCATCGTGGGGAACATCAAGAGCAACATGCTGCTCATTGGGCCCACGGGCGTGGGGAAGACCTACATCATCAAGCTGATCGCGCGCCGCATCGGGGTCCCCTTCGTGAAGGCCGATGCGACCAAGTTCAGCGAGACCGGGTATGTGGGCGGCGACGTCGAGGACCTCGTGCGGGAGCTCGTCCACGAGGCCGAGGGCGACATCAAGAAGGCCGAGTACGGTATCATCTATCTCGACGAGATTGACAAGATCGCCTCGGCGGGGACGGGACACGGCCCCGACGTATCGCGCACCGGGGTGCAGCGCAACCTCCTGAAGCTCATGGAGGAGGCGGAGGTGGACCTCAAGACGCCGCACGACCTCGCCTCGCAGGTGGAGGCGGCGATGGAGGCGCAGCGCACCGGCAAGGTCACGCGCAAGAAAATCAACACCCGGAACATTCTTTTCATCGTCTCCGGCGCCTTCAGCAGCATCGAGGATATCATCCGCCGCCGCCTGAACATGCAGGCGATCGGTTTCGACAAGGCCTATGCGTCAAAGACGGACGGGCCGGCGCTCCTTACGCTCATCAAGACCGAGGACCTGATGCAGTTCGGCTTCGAATCGGAATTCATCGGCCGGTTGCCCGTCACCGTGGTGCTCAACGAGCTCGACGAGGAGGGCCTCTATCGCATCCTGAAGAACCGCTACAGCACCGTGGTATTGGGCAAGAAATTCGATTTTCGGTCATACGGCATCGAGCTTGATTTCACCGACGACGCCCTGCGGACGCTCGCCCGCCGCGCGCACGCGGAAAAAACCGGGGCGCGGGGCCTTCTCACGGTGTTCGAGAAGGTGCTCATCAAGTTCGAAAAGACGCTTCCCTCCACCGAGATCCGCCAGCTCACGGTCGATTGCGACGTGGTGGAACAACCCGAGGCGGCGCTTCGAAAGATGCTGCTCTCCGACAGCATCAAGAGCTTCCAGAAGGACTTCCTGCTGAAAAACGGCATCTATCTCGAGTTTGATCGCGAGGCGGCCGAGGCGCTCCATCGGATGGCGGGCGAGCGCAACTGCAGCATCAAGCAGCTCTGCGAGGAGCTCTTCCATGATTATTCATACGGCATCAAGCTGATGGAGCAGGACACCTTCCGCATCACGCGTGATGCCGTGGAGCGGCCCGACGCCTATCTCGAGGAATTCATCCGGAAGAACTACCCGAAGGGCCGCGGCGCATCCTGATGGGGCCCGAGTTTTTTACTTGATTTTTTTTCGCCAACACCCATAGCATGCAAAGCATACAATATATCTTAGAGGAGGTTGCACAATGGAACAGCTTTTTGCTCAGGACATGAGCGGCGGTGGCGGCGGTGGAAGCATCGTTACCACGATAATCTATCTCATTTTTCTTGTCGCGTGGATTGCGGGCATGTGGAAGGTGTTCGAAAAGGCCGGCAAACCGGGCTGGGCGGCGATTGTCCCCATCTACAACATTATCGTACTGCTGCAAATCATCAACAAACCGCTGTGGTGGATCGTACTCATGCTCATCCCCATCGTAAACTTTATCATTTTCCTCATTGTGAGCATGGAATTGGCCGTTTGCTTCGGCAAGAGCAAGGGATGGGGCGTTGGCCTTCTCTTCTTCTTTGGTTTTGTCGGTTATCCCCTTCTCGGTTTTGGGGATGCGACCTATACCGCACCTGCCGGATCGTAAGTTCTGTCCTTCTGTTCGAACCAAAGCCCCCCGCCTGGGGGGCTTTTTCGTTTCATCGCCACAGCCCGCGGATCCTGTGTCCCCGAAAACATATTGACAGGCCGTCTAACCGCTGTAGCGTCATCCAGTCTCTCATGAGTCGACCCGTGCCGACCACCCACGGGACCGTTCCCGCTTGGAGCATGTACAATGGATTTCGACCTTAAAAAATTCATACGCGACACCCGCGCGGTCCTGCTCACGCCGCGCGCCTATTTTTCGACTATGGATACGACCGGCGGATATTGGGAGCCGGTGATCCGGGCCGGGATCTACGGGATCGTCGCCGGCGTGTTGCAGCTCGCCTGGCGCCTGCTGTTCCCGCAGCCCGTCCCCGCGCTCGCCGGCGTAGCGGGATCGACCGGCGTGAGCATCGCCCCGTTTATCACGCCGATCATCGCGGTCCTCATCGGCCTCTTCGCGAGCGCGATTCTCCTGCTGATCGTCTCGGCGATCTGCGGCGGCAGCACCAATGTCGAAGCGGCGATCCGCTGCGGCGCGGCGCTCACGGCGGTGGCGCCCGTAAACGCGCTCTTCGGGTTCGTGGCCGCGATCCACCCGGCGGCGCGCGCGGCCGTCTCGTTCGTCATCACCCTGTACGCCATCGCGCTCATGTACCATGCGCTGGTGCGCGCGCTCTCCTGCGCGGAAAAACCGGCGCGCATCGCCGCCGGCATCATCGCCGCGATCCCGGCGGTCGCCTTCGCCATCGCGCTCACCTCCGCGCTGAAACCAAAGGACGCAATCCAGCAGCTCAGCGGCGACCGGCAGCAGCGCGAGGAGCTCGAGCGAACCGAGCGCGAGGCGCTTGAGTTTATTGATCGACTGAAGGAGATGCAGCGGCGCCAGAAGGGGGAGTGAACGCGCGGTCGCGCAGCCACTCGATGAGGTTCGCTCGAATGACGACGAGGTCCTCGTCTCGGACGAGATTATGGTCGCCATCGGGAATGTTCACGAGTCTCGCCTCTCCGCGCACGCCCGATACGATGCGTCGCGCGTTTTCCGGGTCGACCACATCATCACATTCGCCGTGAATGACCAGCACCGGCGCCGATATTCCCGGAAGCGCGCCACGCGGATCGAGCGCACCGATCTCCCTGAAAAACCGGTTATTGATGGCGATTCCCTGGACGACGGTGGCCCCCTCCTCGGGAAGGCGATCCGTGTCGCGCATGCCGGTCATGCGATACAGGAGGCCCGGAAGGTCCACCGGCGTGGCGATGAGCACGAGCGAGTCGACGCTATCCGCATGCCGGGCGGCATAGAGGACCGAGACCGTCCCGCCCATGCTTGAGCCGATGAGATGCACGCGCGTGAAACCCTGCCCGCGCATGAAGCGCACGGCGCAGGCGAGATCGTCCACCTCCTGTTCGATCGACAGGTCCTCGATGCGCCCCTCCGATTCGCCCACGAACGAGAAATCGAACGCGAGGAGGGTGAGCCCGGCCGCGCGTATGTCGTCGGCCAGGCGCGTAATCTTGTAGCCGTCCTTGGTGGAGAAAAGCCCGTGGCAGAAAATCGCGCCTGCGGACGCAGGCGGATCGGCCCGATGGAGGCGGCCGGCGATGCGCTGGTTCCGTCCGTTGCGAAATTCGACGCGCTCGGCGGTCATCCGGATTTTTCGAGGCGCATCTCCGGCTCGAAGTAGCCGTCCGAATTGCGTCCGTCGATGATGATCCGTTCCGGCTTGAGGACGAGGGTCGGGCGGCCCCGCGAGCGGTCGAGGCCGGCGTGAAAAATGAAGTACGACGACGACGCCTTCACGAAACCGCTCTTTAGGTTGATGTGGCCCGCGCTTTTTTCGTTTTTCATGTCGGAGACGTTAAAGCGTATGCGGTCGCCCTCCTCGATCGTGTAGACGCCGCGGAACACGTACGCGTGCGACCGCAGATACATGACGCAGATGGCGCGATAATTTTTCGTGAACGTGAACTCGAACCCGTACCGGCCGGAATACATGAGCCGCCATCGCCCGGCGATCTCAGCAAATCCCAGGGGCCTGCCCGCCGCCGAAACAGAGGTTGCGCACAACGCAATGGCCACAACGGCGGCGGACACCGACGCCCACAATGCACTTCGGTTATTTCCCACGATACTTCCCCTCTTCGAATCGTCCGGTGAACCGCGTCCCGTCCCGGGTGGTGAAGGTCCCATAGCCGTGCATGCGGCCGTCCTTCCATTGTCCCTGATAGCGCTCGCCGGTCGGCCAGGTGTATTCGCCGACGCCGTTTCGACGGTCGGCCTTGAATTCCCCCAGGTACGCCTCGCCGCCGGGATAGCGATACTCGCCCGGCCCATCGCGGCGATCGTCCCGCCACGACCCCTCGAAGGTCGAGCCGTCTCGCCATCGATAGCGGCCGGCGCCCTCCCGGCGCCCGTCGCGCGTATCGCCCTCGTACACCGGCGCGATCACAATGCCGCCCTCCCGTCGGTCGAGCTCGTAGGCGCTATACATGAGGCGGCCGCCCTTGAAGACGAGCGCGGGCGAGCGATAGGCCTGTATGTTTTCCAGCGGATTTGCGTCCAGCACCGCAAGGTCCGCCCACTTGCCCGGCTCCACGCTCCCCATTTTATCCGCCGCGCCAAGGATCAGCGCATTGTTGTAGGTGGCGCAGCGAAGGACGTCCTTCGCGCTGATCCCCACGCGATGCATGAGCTCGAGCTCGCGCCACAGCGCCCCGTGATAACTGAAGGGCATGCCCGCGTCGGTACCGCACCCGATGAGCACACCGGCGCGGAACATCCTCCTGAGGTTTTCGGGACCATGTCGCAGCACGCCGTAATACAGCTCGGGGTTCGGGAGGAATTTTTTTTCGGCCCGATAGCGCCCGCAGTCGCGGACGCGGAAGAGCTCCATGTTCGCCCGGTTGTTCCGATGGATGCGCGACTGCACATACCGGGAGGCCAGCGAATCATAGTACGCGCGGTTGATTGCGATCTCGTTCCTGGCCGTTTCCGTTTTGAGCGTCGCCGGCTGGTGCTCGAAGGCCTCGCCCGGCGAGAGGTAGCTCGCGATCACCATCGTGGGAACGCAGGCGATCTTTTTGCTCGCCATCATCGCCGCCTCGTCGTCGGAGAGCGCGGCGTCGGAGAGCGAATGCTCGAGCGAATGGAGCGGATAGCGCGTGATCCGGTCGAAACCGTACTTGAAGTGATTGTGCGCGATCACCGGAAGCCCCTTGCGCTCCGCGAAGGCGAAGATATGGCGCAACTGCTCGTCGGTGTACACCGGGATCTCGCCGCGACCGCAGAACACCGACCGGTTGTCCACGGTGAGCTTGATAAAGGACGCGCCGCGCTCGACGTTCTGCTCGAGCTTGTATTTCAGGTCGGAAAGGTCGGTGAAATCGACCGTTACGCTGCCGGTGATAAGGCTCGTTGGCCCGCCGAAAATCGACACGTCCGAGGGCCTGATGTCCGGATGGCTCCCTGCGATATTGATGATAGAGTTACAGTAGAACACTCGCGGCCCGATAAGCCCGCCGCCGGCGATGTCGTCGATCGCGCGGTGCAACTCGGACACCAGCGCGCCGGTATCGCGCACGGCCGTGATCCCGGCGCGGATGCACTCCGTGTAGTTGCGGCGATTCTGCTTCAGGTCGTCATAGAGCTCAAAGAAGTCGAAGAGCAGGGTGCCCGGCATGGTGATATGGCAATGGGCGTCGATGAGCCCGGGGATCACATACTTGCCTCCGAGATCGAAGGTTTCACCCGGATGCGCTGTTGCATCTTTCGTCGTAATGCTCGCGATCGTATCGCGCATGATGGTAACGACCGCCCCGCGACGCACCGTCCCGGTTTTCACGTCAATAACAGAGCAATTCACGAGACGCAGCGGTTTTTCGTAATTGACGCGCAGGCGCTCGACCGGCGTGCGCGCCCCGCAGCCGGGCATGCCCGATAGCGCGATCGCCGCCGTCCCTGCGAGGGCGCGCCCCAGGAAGTCTCGGCGCGTCATGCGCGCATCGGTTTCATCGTGTGCCATCATTGCATCCTTGCGATTTCGATCGCACAATCAAATTACACCATCGGTTTTCGGCAATCATATTTTATCGCGCGCAATTGGCCGGAAGAGGGTTCGCGGGAGGGGGGATTGCGGGATGCCCCAACACACCAGCCAGCAAGTCAGGCCATCCTCGATGTATCGGGCGAGAATGTAATTTGGAAAACGATAGTTATCGTTTTTTCCATCCCGACATGACTGCTTTACGACATCATCCAGATATTGTCGCGCGGCTTGGGCCAGAATCAACGAGTCCGACAGCTTGAAGAAATTCCGCATGTCCTTTACATAATCCGCCTCATCCTCCCGGAAGCGCACATGGACCGTGCGCCATCGCCTCAACGCATCCCGCCGTTGATACCGTATCGCCGATCCCGTATTCGGCCGCTTCCGTCGATCAGCCATCGCGCGCCGAAACAGCATCACGATCGCCCGCGACCTCGAGCACCCCATGATCGCACATGCGGAATCAATCAGTTCGATGGTCGTCTCATGAACGTAGAGCGTCGTATCGATCGCCATGTCATTTCCTCCATTTCGCGTCATCATAGAGAATACGAAATGGAACGGTGAATCATGAACGAAATTTTCATACCGTGCGGTCCGGACGGCCCGCTCACGCAGGGAGAACGAAATCAGAACAACAGCGTAAAACCGAAACCGATCTCATAGGATTCGACTTCCTTGTAAACACCCTGGGTCTCCCGATTGAGCCACTTCTCAATCGCGTAGCGCGTCGAGATGCCCCCCTGCACGTTTTTGTGCAGATCCAGCGTGAGCTTTCCCGTGATCAGCTGGAGATCGTACGGCTCGGGCGAAACGGTGAGCGAATAGTCGTAGCGGTTGATGGTCTGTGCATACTCGATGCTGAAAATCGGATATGCCGTGAGCTGATAGATGAACGAAAAAAGACGATAGAGCCATTGAACATCGGTTTCGTAGACCACCGAAAAGGTGTAGCTTTTGTCGATCTCGTGAAACACGACCGCGTTGATATTCGCGACATATACGTCGTCGCGGCTGTCGCGGTCCGCGTCGTCGAGCGGAATATACTCGCGATCCCATCGATATCGAAAATCGATGGTTCCCTTGAACGAAAGGCTCGCGCGATCACGCTTGAAGGTGAGGCCGATTCCGTGCGTATGGACGTCCTCCTCGATGTTCGATGTCACGAACATATTCCGCGTAAACCCATACGTCGCATTGACATACGCCGCATGATGCGGAATGCCGATCGTGTTCGGCCGAAAAAACCCCATGGTAAACATCTTCATGAGATCGAAGTTGCAGGTGATGTTCTGATTGATGGTCACCACCTGCTGCGGAATGCCGTACACCATCTGCCGTTCGCTTACCTGATTAAAGGACCCGCCGAAGACGATCGAGAGCGAATCGAAATCGACCGCACCGCTATAGGAGAGATTGTCGATGAGCCGCACCCCGTTGTTATAGGTCGTGGCCGGCGCTCCATCACCGTAGTACAGCGGGCTATTGAAGCGCTCGTTCACGTAGTCGCGCGCATTGGCGCAGGTCCCGCGCCCGTTGAAGAAGTGCCACGGCGGAAACCGGTAAAGATTGAGCCCCAGGTCCGAAATCCCGTTGTACACCCGGTCCACGCCGTATTCCTCCTGGAAGGCGTCCGTCTTCTCACCCTCGTAGGGCACGTCGGACTCCTGCACCGAGGCGCTGCGCAGATAGCTCACGTTCAGCGAGCGGATGAACTTGAGCCCGGGAGAATCGGTGAAAAAAAAGGGGAGATCGATACGATTGGCGACATAGCCGCGCGCGTCCTTCGAACGCGAGAACTTCCCCGCGAGAAGCCGCTCGGCCTCGTCATAGTCGCGGAACTTGTTCTCGTAGTACGACATGTCGATCTTCATCTCCGGACGCACGATCATGGGCTTTCGCACCCCCAGCGCGAGGCTCCCCTTCTTGTTCCGCTCGACGAATTTGGAATCGTCCGCGTCGGTGAAGGGCGCGTGAAAATTTCCCCGAACGTCCGAGAGCACCCGCGTGTCGTTGAGCGACGATTTCCCCTTGAGCTCCACGATCTCATGCGCGGCGACCTCCACCCGCGGATTCACGTAGAACACCGCATTTTGATACATCATCCCGAGCGTCGTGAGGCCCTGCTGCCGCTTCTCGCTCTCCTCCAATGCGATCGCCGAGGAGAGCGCGACGGCGTCTCCTCCGGAACCGCCGCGGCGTATCCGCTCCTCGCGAAACGCCATGTCCATGAACAGCGACGCGCTCAGCGAGCCCCCCAGCACCCGATCGAGCTTTTCCTCCACCAGGATCGTGGGGGTGTAGGTCTTGCGGTCGGTGTTTCGATTGAACGGAACGCTCGCGACAAACTCCTTGCGGGTGTTCGCATAGTCCTCCTGCTTGTATTTCACCGTCACGCTGGGGACCGCGGGGATGTTCGACGCGTAATTCGTTTCAAGGAAAAACGATTTCCGCGAGGTGTTGCCGCGGCGCGCCTCGTCCACCTTCTCGTTGAGCCCGTCGGTCGCGGTCTCCTCGACGATGTAATCGGCCCGCAGGCCCCAGTTGGGCAGAATTTTCATCGACGAGAAAATGCCGTAGTACTCCTCCCGCACCTCGTCGTTCGATTTCCCGACCGTGCTGAAGTTCGCCCCGTGGCCCTTTTGGATAAACTTGATATTGAGGTCCGATATCACCGGGACGCCGGACTTGGTGTAGAAGAGCGGACGGTTGAACTTGATCTCCGCCTCATACCAGTGCGCGTCGTCCTTCAGGACCATCGGATCGCTCACGTAGATGTCGTTGACCCAGAAGCGCCCGGTCCCGTTCGCCACCGCTTCGATCTCGATCAACACGATGCGCTTCAGGTCCGGATTGCCCACGGACCGCGCAAGGCGCACCCGCCCGCCGGACGAATCGTTGAGCCGCAGCGTGATCTCGCGCCAGGCGCGGTGTGCGTCCGGGGAAAACTCGTACTCGAGATAATCACGCTCCGAGGAGCCCACGCGCACGCGGTAGATGTCGCCGCCGCCGAATTCGCGATAGTTAAACCACAGGTTCATCGTCTTGTAAAAACGCAGGTCCATGGCCTTGACGTACTTCCGCGAGACCGAGGCGCGCCGGTTCGCGAGATTGTACTCGATCTGCAGCGCGCTCTCCTTCTCCCTGACGATGTCGGCATCGTTGCGCTCGCCGTGAAGCGACTTGAACGTGCTCCGCTGGCGCATCAGAAACGAGTCGTTCCGGTATTCCGGGTCGCTCAGCGTGTCCACGATGGAAACCTTGAACTGCCCGGGCGCCTCCATGGGCACGCCGTCGATCTTTGTCCCCTTCCAGCGAGAGGAGACGAATCGGACGCTGTCCACAAAAATGCTACCAGCGCTGGCCGTTCCGCGCCGCAGGCGCAATCGCACCGCCTCCACCTCGCGCAACACGGCCTCGTAAAAGAGCGGGTTGTTCGTATACGCCGCGACCGACTTGTCCAGATAGATCCGCGCCTGTTTCCAGCCCGTGTCGGCCAGGTCCACCGTGATGCCCGCCGGAGGGACCGACGACGGCGCGGTGATCTCGCCGGGGAGGGCGACGGAAAGCTCGGCAGTGTCGAGCACGCCGTTACCGTTGAGGTCCTCGTTGTTGAGCACCCCGTCGCCGATCGTCACCGCATTGAGCCGCGGCCCGCTGCCCACGCGGGTGCGCCGGTTTCCGTTGAACAGATACCCGACGTCCTCGAAGATGCCCGCCGCGGGATCGGCATCCAGCACGCCGTTATGATTGAGGTCCTCCGTCGACATGAAACCGTCGCCGTCGGAATCCTCGTTGATCTTGCCGATATCGAAGGCCATCTCCACCGTGCCGCTGCCGCCGCCCGAGCGGTACCAGACCTCGAGATACTGCAGCGTGGAGAAATCGACCGCCGCGGACGACAACCGCCGCGTGACCACCGGGATCATGTTCGTGGCGCCGGGGAACTCGAAATTGAACACGAGCGAAACCTGGCTGTCTTTCGCCTGCACGGAATTGTCCACGTGCCCCTCGGCCACGTTGTAGGGGCCGGGCTTGGTGTCGTATCCGATCGACGCGGCGGGGAAGCCGAGCCCCTTGAGGGTCCCGGGCGCCGACGGGTCGCGAAAGTACGAATAATACAGCAGGCCCCGATCGGCCTGTGTGAAGATCGTCGGTATCGACGGCATCGACCCGAGAATCCAGTCCTTGTCCGAAAGCGAGATCCCGATCACCTCGTCGATCGACTCCATGTCGTCGATGAGCGCCTTGCCGAAGGTGTTGATGGCGCGGAAGCTGCGCGCGTATTCGGCATACCCCTCGAAGGAGAACGGCAGTGAACGCATGTGCGTGCCGATGACGCTGTTGATGATGCCGCTCATCGCTTCGCCGCTCAGCGAGACCTTCGCATCGCCCTCGAAGACCATCTTCTGCTCCGGCTCGGCGCCCACCGTGGGGATCACCTTGCGCGACGAGTCGCGACTCATCAGCACGGTGCCCCCCACCGAGAGGTGCCGGTTCACCTTGTAGTCGGCGCGCACGCCGCCGACGAATTGCTGCGAGTGCCCGCCGAATGGCATGTACTCGTACTTGATCTCGATCTCGGTCTCCTGCGATATCACCGGGTTGCCGGGATTGTTGAACTGGAAGAGGCCGGAGGTCATATCCACCACGTACAGCGAGGGCGAAAGCTCGCGCCCGTTCACCTTCACCCGCACGCTCTCCGGGATAATGTTCCCATGCTTGAGCTGGTAGGTGCGCGCGTCGCGGAAGTAGTCCGCCCGGATATTGTACTTCGAATACAGGTACGCGCCCGGCGATTGCGCCTCGCAATACACGCCCTCGGTATTGCCGCCGGCGGCGCGAAGGTTTTCGCGGAACGGCTCGCGCAGCACAAACGAGATGACGCCGCCCTGAAAATCGACCTGGTAGCGCCCCAGCGCTGCGCGGGCGGTCGAGGTCATCAGCGCATTGTCCTGATAGAACGAGAGATTGAAATTGGTCTCGGTGATCTGGCTCTCGCCGATCCGGTAAAACGAGCGCACCTCGTAGATATCCAGGTTGAGCAGTCCGTCGTTGTTCTTGTCGGGCTCGTTGGCGTCGCGCTGGTAGTTGCGGTTCAGGTCCTCGTTGATCGCGGTCCCGTATTTCAAGAACACGAAAAGCTTCCCGGCCACCACGTCCGTGCGCGCGGTCGGGTCGCTGGTCGCCGTGCCGCCGGCCATCCTGTACACCGCGTAGATCCGCGCGTTTTCGGGAACGGTCTTCAGGAAGGTGATCATCCCCGTGCTGTAGTTGATGATATAATCGGCGCCGGGAACGAGCTTATGATACCACCCGTGGTCGTATCCGGCGATCGACAGGTTGGTCGCATTGTAGTTGTTGAGCGGGTTCATGTCGTCCATGTAGAGTTCGAATCCCCCGGGGTCGATGTTCACCAGGTACGGCGCGTACTTCGACGGATCGGCCGGGCGCGAGGTGAAGGTCACCATCGTGTCATACGGAGTGTCCGCGAGGACCGGCGGCGTCGTCCGACCGTCATAGCGCTTGAAGGGCTCGAGCTGGAAGTAGCGGTTTCGCATGTACTGGAACTCCGAGAGCTTGATGCTCCCCGGCGCGCTCGTCCCCCGGAAGCGCTCCACCTCGGTGACGCCCTGGATCATGCTCCCGAAGGCCTTGACCGTGAGCTTCTTCTTGCGCAGCGTGAGGTCGATCCCGAGCGCCTTCGCCGTATTGTCGTCGTACACGGCGTATTTCGAGTTGTTCATCTTGATGTCGATCTGCCCGGCGTTGATCTCGCGGATCACCTCGTCCTCGTTCACCGCGCGGTACTGCATGTAGTACTGGTTGTTGGTCTTCCGGCTGTCGTGGTCGATGAACACCGTAAGGCGCTTCCCCACCCGCCCCTCCATATGGAGCTGCACCTCCTGCTTGTTCGTGAAGCCGTCCTGGATCACGCGCGAGACCGCCTTGTCGGTGTCGAACTGCTGCATGTCGTCGTTCTTGAACCGCGACTTCCCGTAAAGCATGGTGTACTTCATGGAGCCGTAAGTGGTGATGTTGACGTCGCCCTCCTCCTGTATCTTGAAGGCGTCCTCGTGCATGTCGTCCAGGAGCATCCGGTACTTTTCGCGGGTCACGTATTTCTGCCAATCGCCGTGCAGATAGCGGAGCGAATCCGTGCGCCCCTCCTGTGCGCGCAACTCGTCCCCGCGCGGATCGTGAAGGTACACCTCGGTCGTTTCGCCGGTCGCGTGGGTCGTGAGGTAGTCCTGCAGCGCCTCGGTGAAGCTCTGGGGATCGCGCCGCGTTTTGGAAAACGCGACCATGAGGGAGCATACCGCCCCCGCCGATATGATGATCTTGAGGAGTAGCGTCCCGTGCCTGATCATGTGAAGTATCGTATCGCGCTACCGTGAAACGCGGGCCTGCCACGGAGTAGCGCCCTCGCGCGGAGAAAAGTCAAGACGGATATGCCGCACATGAGATTATTTCCGCGATGCGCATACACGAATAATACGGCGCGGGCGCGCCGTATGTGAACAGAAATTTCGCGAAGCGGGCGGGCGGGGAAACCGGCGCCCTACCAGACCTTACGCATATAGGGATAGGGGTTGATGGCGATATTGCCCAGACGGACCTCGTAATGGCAATGGTTTCCGGTCGCCGAGCCGGTCTGGCCCACCTTGGCCACCACCTGCCCCTTCTTGACCGCGTCGCCCTCTTTTACCAGGATCTCGGAACAATGGCCATAGAGCGTCTCGAAGCCGTACTTGTGGCGAATGTGCACCAGGTAGCCGTAGCCGCCGCTCCACCCGGCGACCACCACCTTGCCCGGCGCGGTGGCGCGGATGTCCGAGCCGTGCGGCCCGGCGATGTCGATCCCCGCGTGCCAGTCGCGCCCGAAGCCGAAGGGCGAGCGCCGCCATCCGAACAGCGAGGTGATGTGCCCCACGTTGGGCACGATCGACGGCGTCTCGTTGATTACCTTGGTGCGCACGTCGATGAAGTTTTTCACCACCTTCACCGTATTGGTGGTGGCCACGATGTCCTTTTGCAGGTCCTTGAGGGCGTAGATCTCGTCGGGCAGGATCCCGCGCAGCTTGGCCTCGTCGCCCGCGGGCGCCGGAAGCTCGATGCTCTTCCAAATGCCGCGCACCCTCCCCTCGTTTCCCGAGGCGAGCGCGTAGAGCTCCTCGATCTCCGGCTTCATGTCGTCCATGTGACGCTGGATGCTATTGGTGCTCTTCTCGAAACGCAGCAGGATGGAGCGCACGTCCTTGTAGTTGGACAGCAGCCGCCGCTCCTCGCGCTTGATGCTGGCGTTCTTGATCACCGCATAGGACGAGGTGGCCAGCACCACCATGAACAGCAGCACGAAAAAGAGGATGAAGAACTTCGATATCTGAAACGTAAAGATCTTCTTCTCGTTGTGGGGGATGAACATGATGGTCATCTTCTCGTGACCCTTCTCGCGAAAGCGGTCCCACCACTTCCCCATCTTCTTCTTGCGCACCTGAAGCTTCTCACCGTACTTGAGCTTCATTTTGCCGTGATAGTTTTTGATTCGATAACGCATCGTGTCGTGTTCGTTCAATTGTACTGTGGCGCGCCACCGCGCGCGCCGTTGCGGTCCATTCTCCGCCGCGATTTCGCGACACCGCAACCCTTTTTTTAAAAAACGCGGTCCAGCGCCTCTGCGATGGTCTCGAGCCCCACGAGCTCGAGGGAGAGCGCGAGGTCGGCCATCGACGCGGCGTCCTTTTTCGAGAGGACCGCGGCGCGGAATCCCGAGCGCTCGAGCTCCTGCACGCGGCGGCGGCATTGCGCGACCGGACGCAGCTCCCCGGAGAGCGAGATCTCCGCCAGAAAGGCCATCCGCGCGTCCAGCGGGCGGTTTTTGAGGCTCGATGCGATGGCCGCCGCGACCGCGAGATCGGCGGAGGTGTCGTCGACGCTAAAGCCCCCCGCGATGTTCACGAAGACGTCGAAGGAGCCCAGCTTGAGCAGCGCGAACTTCTCCAGCACGGCGACGATGAGCACCAGCCGGTTCAGGTCGAAGCCGTCGGCCATGCGGCGCGGATTGGAGAAGGCGCTCGCGGTCACCAGCGACTGGACCTCGAAGAGCACGGTGCGCGTGCCCGTCACGGCCGCCGCGACCGCGCTCCCCGGGGCGGCCGCCGCATAGGGGTTGGTGAAGAGGCTGTTCTTGTCGTCCACCTCCTTCAGCCCCTGTGCGGTCATCGCGAAGAGCCCGATCTCGTTGACGGAGCCGAAGCGGTTCTTGAATGCGCGCAGGACCCGGTACTCGCGCGTGAAATCGCCCTCGAAGTAGAGCACCGTGTCCACGATGTGCTCCAGGAGCTTGGGCCCGGCGATGCCCCCGTCCTTGGTGATGTGCCCGATGAGAACCAGCGGGATGCCGATCGATTTCGCGCACTCGACCAGGCGTTGCGCGGACTCGCGGATCTGGCTCACCGACCCGGCGATGCCCGGGGCCGACGACACCGTGACCGTCTGGATGGAATCGACGAGGATGCAGGCGGGCCGCTGCGCCTCCGCGAGCGCGGCGATCTCGTCGGCGTCGGTGGCGGTGGTCAGCTGGATGCCGTCCACCGCGATGCCCAACCGCTCGGCGCGCAGGCGGATCTGCACGGGCGACTCCTCGCCGGAGACGTAGAGCGACGGCAGCGACGCGGCGATCTGCAGCGCGAGCGTCGACTTGCCGATCCCCGGCTCGCCCCCGACGAGGACCACCGAGCCGGGAACGATCCCCCCGCCGCACACCAGGTCGAACTCGCCGAGCCCCGTGCGCAGCCGCTCCAGGCCGGCATAGGACACGGCCGAGAGCGCCGTCGCCTGCGGGAGCGCGCGACGCCGTTCCGCGGGCGCGTGTGCCGGGCGCTCGATGATGGTGTTCCAGTCGCCGCATTGCGGGCAACGGCCCTGCCACTTCACGAACTCCCTGCCGCAGGAGTTGCACAGATAAGTCGGTTCTTTTTTCGCCATTGATTAGTATCGTCCACCGCGCCAGCGCCCCGGCGGGGCGCCATCACCACTCGAAGCTGTACCCCGCGCCCAGGGCGGTGGATACTCCGCTGAGGTTCGCCTCCGTTGGCTCGTGCGCCTGGATGAGGTGATAGCGCAGGTCGGCGTAGAAGAACAGCCCGGTCTCCAGCGGGAGCTTGAACCCGGCGATGAAGCTGTAGCCGTAGGTGGTGTAGGAATAGGAGCGGCGCAGCGTGGTATTGTCGTCGCGCTTGTAGTAGCACCCCAGCCCCGCGCCGAAGTAGGGGATCACCGGCAGCCGCTCGCCGGTGATGTTCACCAGATACGACACCGTCGTGGGGACGAGATAGAAGTTGTAGCGGTACGTGCGGTAATTGATCGAGGTGTAGACCAGCCCCGAGGCGATCTCAACGCTCATGAGCGACTTGTCCATAAAGGTGTAGGCGATCATGGCCGCAGGCGCCACGCGATAGCGGTTGCGCACGTCATCGTTGATGAAATCCCACGCGCCCAGCCGTCCCGAGACGGCGCCGGCATGCGCGGCGGTCGCCTGCGCCGCGAGCAGAAACAGGGCGCACGCGCCCCACGACAGAATCCGCACCGCCCTCATCGCGCCTCCCCGCGTCCGTGTTTTTTTGTTGCGCATACCCCCACGCCCGGCCGCGCCTATTCCGGCCGCAGGAGCGGAAAAAGGATGGTGTCCTTGATCGACGCGGTGTTCACGAAGAGCATCACCAGGCGGTCGATGCCGATGCCCAGGCCCCCGGCGGGCGGCATGCCGTACTCGAGGGCGTTGATGTAGTCCGTGTCCATCATCTGCGCCTCGTCGTCGCCCGCCTCGCGCAAGCGCACCTGCTCCTCGAAGCGCGCGCGCTGGTCGAACGGATCGTTGAGCTCCGAGAAGGCGTTGCCGATCTCGCGCCCCACGATGTAGGGCTCGAAGCGCTCCACGAGCGCCGAATTGTCCTCGCGCGATTTCGCCAGCGGCGAGAGCTCCTTGGGATAGTCCATCACGAAGACCGGCTGGATGAGCTTGTCCTCCACGCGCTCCTCGAAGATCTCGTTGGCGATCTTCCAGATCGAGAGGTCCGTGTCCGGGTGCAGGCCCACGGACTCCGCCGCCGCGCGCGCGGCCTCGACGGTCGTGATGGTTTCGAAATCGATGCCGGTGTATTTTTTGATGATATTGACGAAGGTGATGCGCTCCCAGGGCGGCGTAAGGTCCACGGTGCTCCCCTGGTAGTCGATGCGCATGGTCCCCAGCAGGTCCTGCGCGAGCGTGGAGATCATCCCCTCGGTGATGGCCATCATGTCGTGGTAATCGGCGTACGCCTGATAGAGCTCCATCATGGTGAATTCGGGATTGTGCTTGGTGGAGATCCCCTCGTTGCGGAAGTTGCGATTGAGCTCGAAGACCTTCTCGAAGCCGCCCACGATGAGGCGCTTGAGGTAGAGCTCCGGCGCGATGCGGAGGTAGAGATCGATGTCGAGCGCATTGTGGTGCGTAATGAAGGGCCGCGCCGCCGCGCCGCCGGGGATCGCCTGCATCATGGGCGTCTCCACCTCGAGGAAGCCGCGCTCGGCGAGATAGCTCCGTATCCCGGCGATGATGCGGCTGCGCAGGATGAAATCCTGCCGCGACTTGGGCGTCACGATGAGGTCCACGTAGCGCTGCCGGTAGCGCAGCTCCTTGTCGGCGAACTCGTCGAAGAGAACGCCGTCCTTCTCCTTCACGACGGGAAGCGGGTTGATGCACTTCGCCAGGAGCGCACACGACGTGACGTGCACGCTGATCTCGCCGGTCTTCGTCCGGAAGGTCTTTCCCTCCACGCCGATGATATCGCCGAGATCCAGGCCCGTATAGCGCTCGTAGGCCTCCTCGCCCAGGTCGTCCCGCTTCGCGTATATCTGGATGCTTCCCGAGAGGTCTTCGATGTTCGCGAACGACGCCTTGCCCATGAGCCGCCGCGTGCGAATGCGCCCGCCGATGGCAACGACCCGCTCTTCTCCGTCGACGAAGGTGTCCTTGATCTCCTTCGCGAGCGCGGTGCGCGCGAACCGGACCGGGTAGGGGTTGATCCCCTTCTGGCGAAGGGCGTTCACCTTCTCGATTCTCTGGGCGATGAGATCTGATGTTTCGGCGTTCATTCCGGTTCCTCGTTGGGGGAATAGTCCGCATGCAGGGACATGATTTGACAGTAGAGACAAGGCATTGCCATGTCCCTACTGTCAAATCTTTTTGTTGATGATGCCGCGCGGGGCGAAAGGGTCCCGCGCCGCGCCGGGGAGCCGCGCACGTCCTACGAACAGCACTCGTGCGTCGATCCGTCGGCGTCGACGCAATCGTCGTCGCCCAGCTCCTTCGCGTGGTCGAGCGCGTCGATGATGATACGCAGGTGCATGAGGATGTCGGGCTTGTTCTTCTCGCGCACCGCGAGCGCGCGCGACGCGTCCGTCGGCTCGCTCATGAGCGCATTGATGATCAGCATGAAGAGGTTTTCCTGCCGGCAGGATTTGATGAAGCGCCGGTGGACCTCCGACGGGGCTGCGGCGTTCGCGGCGTCCTCCATGACCACCGAGAGCTCCTCGCGCATCATCTCGATGGTGCTCTCCGACACGACGGGGATGTCCGGGTAGTACTCGGACATGATGCGCCAGATGAAGACCGTCCAGTTCATCATGAACGAGTGCTCGTCCTCGTTGAGGTGCTTCTTGTCCACCGAAAAGACGTAATCGCCGATGACCGGCTGGCGCGCGACGAGATCGGCCAGGAGGTCGTTGTACCGATCGCCGTCGATCGGCACGAAGCCGGCGATCGCCTTGTCAATCTGCTTCACGGTCAGTTTTTTCATCGATGCCACCCTCCGTATCGATGCCGTGGCAGGAGTCTGCCGGCGGGCGCGAAAAATAGCAATACAAAAATTGATTGCCGGCGCCCCGCCGGCTATAATGATGGGCGGCACGCAACGAGGAGCGCATGAACCACGAATTCGAACTCGGCCCCATCCGACCCCCCAGCGAGGCTCAGAGCATCCTCCTCCGGGTGACCCGGAACTGCCCCTGGAACCAGTGCACCTTCTGCCACACCTACCGGGACGAGCGCTTCTCGCGGCGCGCGCTGGACGAGGTGCTGCGCGACATCGACAGCATCCACGCGATCGCGCAACGCATCCGGGAGGCCGCGGCCGCGCCGGGGGCCAACGGGCGCATCACCGAGGCCGTCGTCGCGACGGCGATGGCGTCGGACCCGACCCCCGCGCACTATTACCGCCAGGTCGCCTTCTGGATGCTGCAGGGCATGAAGAGCCTCTTCCTGCAGGACGCGAATTCGCTCATCCTCGCCACCGGCGACCTCGTCGCGATCCTCGCGCGCGCGAACGAGCGCTTCCCGGGACTCGAGCGCATCACCACCTATGCCCGGGCGAAGACGGTCGCCAAAAAGTCGCTCGCCGAGATGAAGGAGCTGCGCGCGGCCGGCCTCTCGCGCATCCACATCGGCATGGAGTCCGGGTCCGACCGCATCCTGGAGCTCATCAAAAAAGGAGTGACCGCGCACGAGCAGATCGTCGCGGGGCGCAACGCCATCGAGGCCGGGTTCGACCTCTCGGAATACTACATGCCCGGGGTGGGCGGGCGCGACCTCATGGAGGAAAACGCGATCGAATCCGCGCGCGTCGTGAACGCCATCAACCCCACCTTCGTACGCATCCGCAGCACGGTGCCCATTCCGGGAACGGGCCTGTACGACTGCATGAGCGAGGGCGCGTGGCGGGTGACCACGGAGGTGGAGCGCGTGCGGGAGCTGCGCCTGTTCATCGAACGCCTCGAGGGCGTCACCAGCCGCCTGCTGTCCGATCACATCATGAACCTGCTCGAAGACGTCGAGGGCGCGCTCCCCGACGACAAGGACGCGATGCTGGCGACCATCGATTCCTTTCTGGGCATGGCCGATGACGACCGCGAGAGTTTCATCATCGGGCGCCGCCTGGGGCGTTATCGCGGGGTGAAGGACTTTTACCGCGATCCCGAGATCGAATCGGTCAAGCGCGAGATCAAAAGCCGATACGCCTCCGTTGACGAGGCGATTCTGGAGATTCTGAAGAACTACATTTAGGAGCGCCGGCCGCCGACCCATGCAGCCCATACTCGACATCGTCGATCTGAAAAAATATTTCCCCGAGGTGAAGGCCGTCGACGGCGTGGGCTTCTCGCTCGCGCCGGGGACCTGCTTCGGCCTGCTGGGACCCAACGGGGCGGGAAAGACCACGGCGGTCGAGGTGATCGAGGGCGTGCTGGCGCCCACCGCCGGCGAGATCCTTTACAAGGGCGCGCCCCGCGGCGCAACGTTCAAGAACGAGGTGGGCATCCAGTTCCAGAACACCGAGCTGCCGCAGTACCTGACGGTGGGCGAAACCCTGCGGACCTTTCGCGGGCTCTACGACCGCCGGGCCGACCTCCCGTGGCTCGTCGAGACCTGCCGGCTCGACGAGATCATCGACCGGGACAACCGGCGCATATCCTGCGGGCAGAAGCAGCGCCTGCTCCTGGCGATGGCGCTCGCGAACGATCCTGAACTCCTTTTTTTGGACGAGCCCACGACGGGACTGGACCCGCAGGCGCGGCGGCACCTGTGGGACATCGTGCGCGACATCACCGCGCGCGGGACCACGATCGTGCTCACCACGCATTACATGGAGGAGGCGGAGATCCTCTGCGACGTCATCGGCATCATCGACCGCGGGCGGATCATCGCGCAGGGACGGCCGCGCGACCTCGTGCGCGAGCACTGCGGGGGCGCCTCCATCACCCTGCGCGGCCCCATCGACGACGATCTCCTGGGACGGCTCCCCTGCCGGCACTCCCGCGACAACGGGCGCGTCGAGATCCAGACCGACGATCCCGCCGAATGCCTGCGCCTGCTCATGGAGCGCGGCGTCGACCTCGCCACGGTGAGCGTCCGCCCGCAGAACCTCGAGGACCTATTCCTCACACTCACCGGCCACGAGCTGCGAGCATGACCATGGCACCGCTGCGGCGCATCTGGATCCTCTTCATAGCGCGCAACCGCGAGTTCCTGCGCGACCGCTCGTCGCTGGCCTGGAACATCCTGTTCCCCGTCCTGGTGATCATCGGCTTCGGCCTCCTCTTCGACGCGAACGGCCAGGACCGATACAAGGTCGGCCTCATCGGCCCGCCGGGCGGCGCGGTGTCTGAGCGCCTCGGCAAGGCGCGCTATCTTAGCATCATCCCCTTCGAGTCCGAGCGCGCGGCGATGGCGAAGCTGCTCCATCACCGCATCGACCTCCTGGTCGATCCCGCGCGGGGCGTGTACTGGACCAGCAGCACCTCGCCGCGCAGCTATGTGGCCGAGCGCATCGCGCTGGGCGCGCCCGACCCGCGCGACTCCGGCCTGCGGCGCGAGGTGGTCGCGGGCCGCGAGGTGCCCTACATCGAGTGGCTCTTCCCCGGCATCCTCGGCATGAACATGATGTTCAGCGCGCTCTTCGGCGTCGGCTACGTGGTGGTGCGCTACCGCAAGAACGGCGTCCTCAAGCGGATGAGCGTCACGCCGCTTTCGCCGTGGGAGTTTCTCACCGCGCAGATCGTCTCCCGCATGTTCCTCATTCTGCTGACCACCTCGATCGTGTTCGCGGGCGTTGCGCTCATGAAGGGCTTCGCGGTGCGCGGCTCCCCCCTCAGCCTGGCGCTCGTCTTCGCGCTGGGCGGCTTCAGCATGATCGCGCTCGCCCTGCTGATCGCCGCGCGCAGCGGCAGCGAGGAGTTCGCCGGCGGCGTCCTCAACATCATCTCCTGGCCCATGATGTTCCTCTCGGAGGTGTGGTTCTCGCTCGAGGGGGCGCTGTCCTGGGTTCAATCGGCCGCGCTCCTCTTTCCGCTCACCCATATGATCCGCGCCGCGCGCATGATCATGAACGACGGCGCGGGCCTCTTCGACGTCCGCTGGCACCTCGCCGCGTTGGCCCTCATGTCGCTCGTCTTCCTGGCCGCCGGCTCGCTCCTGTTCAAGTGGCAGAAGACGTAGCGACACGCACAAAACGCGCGGGATCGCCAAATTCAATTGACACGCGCCGCCGCCCAGTGCGATACCGGGCGCACACATCACCCGAGCGAGGAGCGCATGGAATACTCACTCTTTAAGGATTTTGTGGTCATCTTCGTCCTCGCGGCGCTGGTCATCTTCATCTGCCAGCGGCTGCGCGTCCCCACCATCATCGGTTTTCTGGTGACGGGCGTGATCGCCGGCCCCAACGGGCTCGCGCTCGTCCGCGCGGCGAAGGACGTCGACGCGGTGGCCGACGTGGGCGTCGTCCTGCTGCTGTTCGCGATCGGCATCGAGTTCTCGATCCGGCGGCTGACCGACATCAAGCGGGCCGTCCTGATCGGCGGGGCCGTCCAGATCATCGCGACCGCCATCGGGGTGATGGGCTTCTACCGCCTGCCGGGCGGATCGACCGCGGGCCTGGCCTTCGTGGGAATCATCATCGCGATGAGCAGCCCCGCCCTCGTCCTCAAGAAACTTTCCGACCGCTCCGAAATCAACACACCGCACGGGCAGGCCGCGCTGGGCATCCTGTTTTTCCAGGGCATGTGCCTCATCCCCGCGATCCTGCTTGCACCGCTGTTCGCGCGCGGCGCGCTCGGAAGCGGGATCATGCCATACCTGGTCGCGGGAAAAATCGTCGGCATCATGCTCGTCGTCATCGTGGGGATGAAGTGGGTGGTGCCCTTCGTGCTGGACCTGGCCGCGCGCTTCAAGAGCCGGGAGTTTTTCATGATGGTCATCATCGCCGTGTGCCTGCTCATGGCGTGGGCGGCCCATCAGGCCGGGCTGCCGGCGGGACTGGCCGCCTTCCTGGCGGGCCTCGTCCTCTCAGAAACCGAGTACGGACTGCAGGCCTTCCCGGGGATGAAACCGCTTCGCGCCGTGTGCGCGGGGCTCTTCTTCGTGACCATCGGGATGCTGCTCAACCCGGCGATCTTCGTACAGCGGCCGGGCACCATCATCACGCTCACGCTGGGCGTCGTCGCGCTCAAGATCGCGGCGGGGACCGTCGCGGTCGTCGCCCTGCGCTATCCGCTCCAGAACGCCGTGCTGGCGGGCCTGGCGCTCTTCCAGGTGGGAGAGTTCGCGTTCGTCCTGTCGCGCTACGGCGTCAAGTACAACATCTTCACCTCGCAGGGCTTCCAGATATTTCTCGCGATCAGCGCCATCACCATGGCCGTCACGCCGTTTGCGATGATGCTCGCTCCCGCCCTCGGTCGGCTCATCGGGCGCCTACCCCTACCCCGCCGCCTGGTCGATGGCGCGGGCGGCGACACCGGCGCCGCGCTTCCCGATCTCTCGGACCACCTGGTCGTCATCGGCCACGGCCTCACCGGAAAAAACCTCGCGCGTGCGGCGCGCACCGCAGGGATCCCCTATGCGGTCATCGACGCGAACCTGGACACGGTCCGATCCGCGCGCGCGCAGGGCGAACCGGCTGTTTTCGGCGATGCGTCGCATGCGATCGTCCTCGAACGGGCGCGCATCCGGACGGCGAAGGTCGTCGCGCTCACCTTCGACGATTTCGTGACCACGCGCCGCGTCGCCGAGCAGGCGCGCGCGCTGAACCCGTTGTGCCGAATCATCGCGCGAAGCCATCATTTCGACCACATTCAACCCCTTCGCGAACACGGCGTGAGCCGGGTGATCCCGGAGGATTTCGAGATATCGGTGCTGCTGTTCGCAAGCGTCCTGTCGGAATACCAGATCCCCCGCCGCACCGTCGAGACGATCGTGAACGAGGTCCGCGCCGACGAGTACGGAGTGTTCCGCAACCTGTCGCGCAAGGAGATCGATCCGGACGCCGCCGTCGCCCCGGAGCCGCCGGCCCTTTCGGAGGTCGCCGTCACGGAGGAATCCGGCCTTGCCGGGCGCTCCATGCGCCAGCTCCCCGTCGGGAAGAAACAGCGGCTCCATCTGCTCGCGCTGTGCCGCGACGGAAAAATCACCGCACACCCCGGCGCCGACACGAAGTTCGCCGCCGGCGACATCCTGTACTTGGTGAGCGAGGACGGCCGGCGCGTGGGACCGTCAGACCTTCGCATCGAGAAATGATCGTCGACCTGCGGGACGGCGATCGGGCGGCATAAAAAATAAAATATATCGCCCGGCGGAAAAATATTGATTTAATTGGGTGCGCCTATAGCATGGCGAAAAGCATGATGACAGCATGCACCGCGGAGTTGAACCATGAGCAGCTACGTTAGAGAAACCACCCTCGAAAAGATGATCCAAAAGCAGGTGAAGACGTGGGAGAGTTCCAAGATCGTCCTCATCGAAAAGCCCGAGGAGACGCGCCCCTTCGTGACCATATCGCGCGAATACGGCTGCATGGCGACGCCGATCGCCGCCGCGATCGCCGAGCGTCTCAACCGCGCCGAGGGCTCCGACGCCTGGCAGGCCTACGACAAGGGCCTCATCAACAAGATCGTCGAGAACACGGGCGTCTCCGAAACGCTCATCGAGACCATCGACACCAAGAAGCGCGAGGAGATGAACGAGCTGTTGCGCACCATGATGACCGACTATCCCCCGCAGGTGACCGTGTACAAGAAGCTGGTGCGCACCATCCGCGGCATCTCCATCCACGGGCGGGCCATCGTGGTCGGCCGCGCGGGCGTCGTTATCACGCGCGACCTCAAATACGGCCTGCACCTGCAGTTCGTCGCCCCCTTAAGCTACCGCATCCACAAGATTATGGAGGTCCGCGGCATCAAGGACAAGCTCGAGGCCGAGCGGCTGGTCGAGACGAAGGACCGCGAGCGCCACGACTTCCTCACCCAGTACGTGAAGTTCGAATCCACCAGCCCGGCCTCGTACGATCTGACCATCAACATCGCGCGCTTCACGGACGCCGAGATCGCCGAGACGGTCGAGGGGCTGCTGCGGGCGAAGAAATTCATCAAGTAACGCGCGCACCGGGACGCGGCATCGGAGGCCGCGCCGCGATGCGCGTTCATTCCCGCTACGATCGTGCGAGCTCGAAACGGTCGGCGTTCATCACCTTGCTCCAGGCCGCCACGAAATCGCGCACGAACTTCTCCCGCGCATCATCGCCGGCGTAGACCTCCGCAAGCGCGCGAAGCTGCGAGTTGGAGCCGAAGATGAGATCGACGCGCGTGCCGGTCCACTTCAGCGAACCCGTCGCGCGATCGCGTCCCTCAAACACGTCCGCATCGCCAGCACTCGGCGTCCATGCCGTACTCATGTCCAGCAGATTCACGAAGAAGTCGTTGCTGAGCGTCTCCGGACGCGCGGTGAACACGCCATGGGCGGACTTCCCGTGGTTGACGTTCAGGACGCGCAGGCCGCCGACGAGGGCGGTCATCTCGGGAGCGCTCAGCGTTAGAAGCTGCGCCCGATCGACCAGCAGCTCCTCCGCCGGCACCGCGTATTTTTTCTTGAGATAATTCCGGAAACCGTCGGCGCACGGCTCGAGGAACGCGAACGAGTTCGCATCGGTCTGCTCCTGCGAGGCGTCCATCCGTCCCGGCGTAAAGGGGACTATCACCTCGACGCCGGCATTCTTCGCCGCCTTCTCGATCGCGGCGCACCCGCCGAGAACGATCAGATCGGCGAGCGACACCTTCTTCCCGCCCGATTGCGCTTTGTTGAACTTCGCCTGGATCCCTTCGAGGGCCTGCAGCACCTTCTTTAGCTTCGTGGGCTCGTTGACCTCCCAGTCCTTTTGCGGCGCGAGCCGGATGCGCGCGCCGTTCGCCCCGCCGCGCTTGTCGGACCCGCGGAACGTCGATGCCGACGCCCAGGCGGTCGAAACCAGCTCGGCAATCGACAGGCCCGCGGCGAGGATCTGCGCCTTGAGAGCGGCGATGTCCTTCTCATCGACCAGTGTATGATCGACGGCCGGGATCGGGTCCTGCCAGATGAGCTCCTCGGCCGGGACCTCCGGGCCCAGGTAGCGCGAGCGCGGCCCCATGTCGCGGTGCGTCAGCTTGAACCATGCGCGGGCGAAGGCGTCGGCGAATTCGTCCGGGTTCGCCAGATAGCGCCGCGCGATCTTTTCGTATGCAGGGTCGAATTTGAGGGCGAGGTCGGCGGTGGTCATCATGGGGCGCTGCTTTTTCGACGGATCATGCGCGTCAACGACCATATCTTCGTCTGCCACGTCTTTCGCCAGCCAGATATAGGCCCCCGCCGGACTCTTCAGCAGCTCCCATTCATACTTGAACAGCACCTTGAGATATCCCGTGTCCCACTTCGTGGGGTTCGGCTTCCAGGCGCCCTCGATGCCGCTCGAGATCGTGTCGCCGCCCTTTCCGCTTTTATAACTGCTCTTCCAGCCCAGGCCCTGTTCCTCTATGGGCGCCGCCTCGGGCTCGGGACCGACATGCTTCGCATCGCCGGCGCCATGCGCCTTGCCGAAGGTGTGTCCGCCGGCGACGAGCGCGACCGTCTCCTCGTCGTTCATGCCCATCCGCGCGAAAGTGACGCGCACGTCTTTCGCCGATTCGATCGGCACCGGCTGCCCGTTGGGCCCCTCGGGATTCACGTAGATGAGCCCCATCTGCACGGCCGCAAGCGGGTTCTCGAGCTCGCGGTCGCCGCTGTAGCGCTTGTCCCCCAGCCAGGTGTCCTCCGTACCCCAGTAGACGTCCTCTTCGGGCTCCCAGATATCCACGCGGCCGCCGCCAAAGCCGAAGGTCTTGAATCCCATCGACTCCAAGGCGCAGTTTCCGGCCAGAATCATGAGATCGGCCCAGGATATCTTGTTCCCGTATTTCTTCTTTACCGGCCAGAGCAGGCGGCGCGCCTTGTCCAGGTTCACGTTGTCGGGCCAGCTGTTGAGCGGCGCGAAACGCTGGTTGCCCGTGCCGCCGCCCCCGCGCCCGTCGGAGCTGCGGTACGTGCCGGCGCTGTGCCAGGCCATGCGGATCATGAGGCCGCCGTAATGCCCCCAGTCGGCCGGCCACCATTCCTGCGAGTCGGTCATCAGCGCGTACAGGTCCTTCTTTACGGCCGCCAGATCGAGCGTCTTGAATTCCTCTGCGTAGTTGAAATTGGCGTCCATCGGGTTCGAGACCCTCGTGTGCTGGTGCAGAACGCCCAGATTCAGCTGGTTTGGCCACCAGTCGCGGTTCGACGTTCCGCGACCTCCGGCGGCTCTCCCCATGGCGCCCGTTACCGGGCATTGGCCCTCTTTTTTTTGATCGCTCATTCGCGTCCTCCCATGTGTTGTATCGTGTTCAATGCACTCTATATGCTGCATTCGTATCGGCCCAATCGACCGATCGCATTCAAGCATCCCGAAGGCGCGGCGACGTGCAGCGGCGCCGGGACGATTCGTCTCTACGCCGCATCCGCCACCGGCCGTTTCGTTTTCACGCGCGTCGCGTCTTCTTGCCGCAGTCCCGACACACCCCGAAAAACTGGATGGTGTGTCCGCGAATCGAATGGGCCGACACGGCCTGCGCCGCTTCGGTAAGCCGCTCCTGGACGGGCATCGAAAAATCGCTTACCCGCTTACACCGCTCGCACACGAAATGATAGTGCGTCCCGGTAATCGCGTCGAAGCGCTCGATGCCGTCCCCGAAGTCCCGCGCGACGATCCGGCCCTCCTCGATCAAAATCCTGATGTTGCGATACACGTTCCCCAGGCTCAGAGCCGGCATCTCCTCCCGCAGGGCGTCATAGACCTGCTGGGCCGACGGGTGGTCCATGCTCGCCTGAATATACTCGAAGATCCGTTCCCGCTGCCTGCTTTTTCTTCGAACCACTTCGCCAGAATTGCGCATGGGGCACCCACGGAATCGTTATTAATAATAATTATTATTACTACTTAAATGCGCGTTCGTCAATTTTTTTTGTTTTTTGGTATGATCCGCCGCGAAAGAGCGTCGCGACGCATTCCTCGTTGGCGCGATGCGGTCGGTCGCGATCAGTTCAAAATACCTGATGCCGCAGCATGCGCCCGTTTCGCGACAATGGCGCGCGCCAGACAACCGCCGCTGCGCCTGCCGCACCGGCGCCGGCGCGCCGAATCATCCCCGTTGAGGGCATTCGAATTGCGACGGGATGCGGCCCCGGACGCCTCGATGGCGGCCGGAACCGCAGCAATCACGCCCGGCGCGCCACGGACGTCACGCCTTCGCGATGTCCGCGATCCTCGCGCAGATGTTCATGGCCTCCACCCAGTACCCCGGGGACGCCATCCGCTCCCTGAATTTGTTTTGCGCGTGCTCGTGGTCCAGCTTGAGCTCGACGACATCCCCGTTCATGGTGATATTGGGATAGAACCAGTTGGCCAGCAGCTTCGACAGTTCCGGGTCGGACACGATCTTCGCCGCAAAGGCCTGATCGGCGGAATACACGCCGTTCACGCGGGGCAGCTTCCCCTTGAGCGCCGGGATCCCGGCCGGCAACGAAACCCCGCCGCCGGAAATGAGATCATTGATTTTCTGATTGGTGTCCACGAGCACGTTATGCTCCTCGCGCAGCACCGTCAGCGGAAACGACGATCCGGCTGCGCGCAGGGTCACCGTGAGCCGCGGATACATCTTCCAGCCCTGGCGCTGTATCGCACCGGCGTAATCGGTCCCGGTTTCGGATTTCACGACGAAATCATATCCCCGGTACGATCCCGAGAAATCATTGGCGTTCGCGGTGAGCCCGGTCATTGTGCAAAATTGCTGCGAGAAATTTCCCGCCAGCGCGGCGGCGACGTTTCCGCCACCCCGCTTTCTCATAATCAGAAACACGATAACGACCACGACAATCGCGACGAGACTCAGAAGTGATTTTTCCATCGTTTCCTCCCATAGTGGTATTGTATTCGCCGCGGACGGAACGCGCTCGCGCACCGTCCGTGACGCACGCCGCACCGGCGTCGCACCCCGCGCCGACCGCCTCAGAGACGGCCGTCACGGGACCCGGTTCCTCCGCGCTGCCTTCATCATGCGCCCCGGTCGCCGACGCGCATATCGACGCTACGACGACATGCCGAGCGGTCCCATCCGCTGGGCGAATGCGGCGGCCTTTTTCGAGAAGATCCGCTTCATGATGTATCCGCCAACCATCGCGATGATACCGAACGCCCACAGGGTGAGCTGCCCCGTGTTCTTCTCCCAGAAACCGTTGATCATGTACGTCTGGTTCGGGTTTTTCCCGTAATAGAGCCGCGAATACGACGGGGGCGTCGATGTGTGGTAGATGACCTCGACGGTCTGTCCCTTGATGTATTTGAACCATCGAACATTGACGTCAAGTTCGCTTTTAAAAACGACCTGGCGCCCGTCTTTCTTTTTAAAGGTAACAATGGGCGAGCGGTACGGCGGATTGGAGACGATATCGGTAATTTTCCCGGGGACAATTTCCCCATTGCGCTCCAGATCCATCTTGGAAAGCTGATAGGCGATGCCCAGGCCGAACAACCCAACGCCGATCAGAATAACGATGACCCCCCAGAACGCCACGATTTTATATGCCATACTTCACCCTCCAAATCAGTATATGTACGAATAATCATACGCACTCGACATGCGCTCGTCAATGATTATTTTCCCCGCATCGTCGATGAGCGACCTGTGCGAAGACGCGCCGAGCGGACGGACGCGTGCGGGAACCCGACACGATCCGAAACCGATTGCATGCTGCGAAAGGAATTGATTGCACGACGCGAAGGGGTCTGGAAACAGGTGAGGCGACTCAGGGCCGCCCCATCCGTTGGCTACATGTACTTGGGCGCCTGATAGGAATACATGTCGTGCACCCCGCCCTCGATCTGCGCGGAGGGAGAGCGCAGCTCGAATCGAAGCTCATTGCCGTAGAGCATCTCGTGGAGGCGCGTCACATCGCGCGTGCCCATATCCTGGAAGGAGTGCTTGAGCCCCTGGATGAGATAGGGCATATAGTCGAAAAGCGATCCCTTGTCGAGCACCGCGCCGGAGACGCCCTGCGCCACCTTGATCTTCGACTCCTCCGAAAAGTACCGCTTGGAGCCGCCCTTCTCGAGCGCCTCGAGCGAGGCCATGCCGCGGTATTTCTTGAGCCGCTTCCCGTTTTCGTAGAAGTACTCGCCCGGCGCCTCGTCGGTGCCGGCGAACATGGACCCCATCATGGTGGCCGAGGCCCCGATGGCGAGCGCCTTGGCGATATGGCCTATGTTGGCGATCCCGCCGTCGGCGATCACGGGATTGCCGTGCTGCCGTGCAAACCGGGCGCAGCGGAAGACCGCCGTCGCCTGCGCGCGCCCCACGGCCATGGTGGTCTGCGTGGTGCAGATGGAGCCGGGCCCCATGCCGATGCGCAGGGCGTCGACGCCCGCGCGGACGAGGCTCTCGCACTGCTCCTCGGTCACCACGTTGCCGCCGATCACATCGAGACCGGGATGGCGCTTCTTGATGTACGTGATCATCTCGATCTGATAGATGGAATTGCCCTGCGCCGAGTCGATGATCACGGCGTTCACGCCGGCATCCACCAGGAGATCGAGGCGCTCCTTCGAGTCGTCCTTGGTCGATATGGCCGCGCCCACCATGAGCTGTTTCTTCTCGTCCTTCGAGGCGAGCGGATATTCGCGATTGGTCACCAGGTCGTTGCGGCACACCAGCGAGACGAGGCGGCCCGCCTCGTCGACGATCGGCAGCTTCCCCTTCTTCGATTTTTTCAGGATGTCGTTCGCCTCCAGCAGCGAGACGCCGTGACGCGCGGTGATCACCTCGCGGGTCATCACGTCGCCCAGCCGCCGCGTGTGATTGGGCTCGAAATCGAAATCCCGGTTGGTCACGATCCCCACGAGCCGCGAGTTGGGGCGGCCGTCCTCGGTGATGGGGATCCCCGAAAAACCGAACCGCTCCTTGATGGCGATGACGTCGTTGATGGTGTGGTCGGGCGAGAGGACGATCGGGTCGGCGATAAACCCGTTCTCGTAGCGCTTCACCTTCTTCACCTCGGCGGCCTGCTCCTCGGCGGTGTTGTTGTAGTGTATGAATCCCATCCCGCCCAACAGCGCCAGGCCGATGGCCATGCGCGACTCCGTGACGGTGTCCATGGGACTGGATACCATCGGCGTTTTTAAGCGAATGGACCGCGTGAGGTTCGACTCGAGGATGACGTCCTCGGGCGCGAAATCGATGTATCCCGGCAGGATGATGAAATCGTTGTACGCGAGACCGGTCGATGTGGCGAACAGCTCGTCGGCCGAAAAACCGTCCAGTTTCTTCATGATGGCGCTCCCGTTGCGAATGAATGCACTGAAGCGCCGGGGGCGGACATTTGTAAAGGAAATAATTCGGGAATCATGCTCGAAATATACGCATCCGAACCCATGCCGGCCGTCCGTCGGTCGGTTTACTATTTTGTTGCGGCGGGGAAATTTTTCTTGCACCCCCGCGCCATGCGGCTACAATGCTATCGGTCCGCACGACGCGGACCGACCGAACATGATCCGGGGTTTCGAATGGGGAGGTGCAAGCGGCGAGGGTTGTGCTGCCAGGACGTACGGCTGGACGTGTCCCCCGAGATGCTGCACAACGCCTACGAGTTCTGGCGGAAATCGAAATCGATCGATCCGGGATTTTCGGAAATATATTTGATTTATCCCATGCTCGAATTTAAATTTGAGCACGGGAGCGAGGATCTCCCCTATCACTATCGGTGCCGCCATTTCACGCATGGAGCGGACGGGCTTCCCGCCTGCGCCATTTACGAAATACGGCCCCGAATGTGCCGGGACTTCCCGTATTACGAGAGCGTGGAGCACCTCGATCGCACCGGCCCCTTGAGCCCGTACGATGGGTGCGGTTACAACGATCCCGACTAGGCGGCGCGCATGGCGAATCTGCTTTCCGTGACGGTCAAGTTGTACTCAGGCATCGACAAGGACCTGGCGCTCACCGGGTATGATCCCGCCACCGGAATCGGCCTCACCGTCGCGCGCGGCACCCGGCTTCGGCGCATCCTGAAGTCCCTGGGCATGAAGAAAATGTCGGGAAACGCGTATTTCATCAACGGCGCGCGGGTAGGCTTATGGAAGAGCATCCGCGAGGAATGCGAGATTGCATGCCTAAAGCCCAGCGCGGGCGGCTAGCACGCCCCGCGGGGGGCGCATAGAGAGGAGCGGACCATGGCGCGCGGAATGATTGTCGACGACTCCAAATTCATGCGGCGTATCATCAAGGAAACCCTCGAGGAGGCCGGGCACGACGTGGTGGCCGAGGCCGAAAACGGCTTCGACGCGCTCGAGATGTACAAGACCATGAAGCCCGATTTCGTCACCATGGACATCACCATGTGGGGCAAGGACGGCCTCAAGGCGGTCTCCGAGATCACCGACATCGACCCGGACGCGCGCATCGTGGTCGTCTCCGCGCTCAGCGAAAAAACGCTGCGCCTCAACGAGGAGGGGATCCGCGCGCGCGCCTTCCTCACCAAGCCCTTCGAGAAGAGCGATCTCATCGGCGCCATCAACAAGATGCTGTGAGGACGTCCGCGCGCGGCACATCCGGCACCCCATCATGAGCGACACGAAATTCATCCAGCTATACGCGCAGGGAGGGCGCGCCGACCGGGCGTATTTCCTCGAGGACGGGAGCGTGTACTTCTTCGCCTCCGACGCCGACAAGTACGCCCTCCGCGGCCGAAACCTCATCGTGGGCGCGTCGGAGCTCATCCTCGCGGCGTTGTGCGACACCGAAACCGGGCGCCTGGAGACCGCCGTGGCCGACGAGGGGGCGCGGCTCAAGAGCATCGGCGCCGAAAAGTTCATCGCGTCGCTGTCGTCCTACTCGTTCGCGATCAACGTGTGCATGGTGATCGCCAAGCAGGTGCACCTCACCAACGACATCATCAACAAAAACCTTGCGGCGATCGACGGCAAGGCGAAAAAGGCGCGCGAGTGCGCGGTGGAGTTCTACCGGATCATCGAGCGGCTCCGCGCCGATTTCGACAAGCGCCGCCTGCCGGCGCTGCGGGACGTGATCGTCGCGCACGAAACGAGCCTCACCTACAAGCGCGGCGAGGCGTTTGGGCGCGCGGTCGAGCAGACGGTGGTCGCGCCGAACGTGTCGCTCGAGGAGCGCTACATCGAATACCCCAAGGACGCGCTCATCTGCGAGGAGGGAACGCCCGGCGACGACATGTTCATCCTCAAGTCGGGCACGGTGGACGTATACGTGCAGGGGAACCGCGTCGCCTCCATCGGCGAGCCGGGATCGGTGTTCGGCGAGATCGCGCTGCTCTTGGGACTCGCGCGCACGGCGACCATGAAGGCGAAAAGCGGCGTGGTCATATCCCGCATCAGGAAGCAGGACCTCAAGGAGATCTCGGCGACGGACGGGCGGTTGCTTTCGGACATCGCCGCGTCGCTGGCGAAGAAGCACCGCCACAACATCGACAAGATCGCCAGCGTGAACGCCATGATCCTGGAGCGCCAGATCGACAGCGAGGCGGGGAAGAGCGAAAAGGCGCCGCTGGACTACAACCGCATCTACAACGACCTGCTCGCGCTCAAGCGCGACGTAACGGCGTTATACGAATCGAAGAAGGCGGACTTCCTCCAGGACCTCGTGGACGGCTTCTAGGCGCCATCGGCCCCGGGGCCCTTCTTGAGCGACTTGAGCCAGGCGAGCTCGGCCTTGAGGTGGTTCTCGATATACGAAAAGAGGTGTTCCTGCGATCCCTCCGCGCCGGCGCGCGAATCGCCCTCGCTCTTCACGCGGATCTCCGCAAGCTTCTCCTTGATGATGTCGATCCGGTCCTCGATGAACTGCTCGCGCTGATCGCCCGGGAGGGTGTTGTAGAACATGAGCACGATGTCGATGTCGAAGTGAATGAGGCACTGCTCGTAGTACTGCTTGAGCGCCTTCTTGAAGTACTTGCGCCCGGCGGGAAGGATCTGATAGATATACCGCTCCGGGTTCCCCCCGTCCTTTTCCGTCCCGACCTTCTTGACCCATTCGTGCTCGAGCGCCTTCTTGATTGCGTAATAGATGGAGCCGAACTTGATATCGACATAGTCCTCGAGGCGCTCGAAAATCTTTTTTTTGATTTCGTACCCATAGAGATTTCCCTCCATGAGCAGGCCAAGGATGGTTATTTCGATCTTCATTGGGCGCTCCTCCCATTTGCAACGCCGCCATGGCGCGATCGCGCGCTCACGGGCCGCGGGACACGGACGGCATGGCCCCGCGGAGGGAACCGCACGCGCCCCCCGCGCCGCATCCATCGTTCGTGCCGGACGCATGCGCTCGCGGACGGTCGCTTCTCTATATAATGCGATAGTGCGTGTAGTTTATTTTTTAATATGAAAGATTGTCTGAATAAAAAAACAAGGAATTTTTTGCAAAAAAGAGGAATCAGGCCGGGGGCTTTCGAAGGGCCGACTTGATAACATCTTCGAGAGAAATGTCGGGTTTTTCCCGGACGATCCCCTCGACGAGTTTCGCGGCGGCGCTCGAATCGATGCCCAGCGAGACAAGCGCGTCGAGCGCGTCGGCGCTTACGGTCGGCGTGCGCGCGGGTTCGCGGGAAAAGGACTCAAGGCGCGCAAGCTTGCGGCGCAGCTCGAAGATGAGCTTCTCCGCTTTCGCCTTGCCCACGCCCGGAACCGACGTGAGCATGGCCGGCTCGCCGTCGCGCACCGCGGCGACCAGCGCCTCACCGTCGATGCTCGATATGATTGACAGCGCGAGCGCCGGACCGATGCCGGCCACGTTCAGGAGGATCGCGAAGAGCTCCCGCTCGCGCCTGGTGAAGAATCCGAACAGGCGGAACTGGTCCTCGCGGTGGAGCGTGTGCACGTAGAGGAGCGCGCTGGGCGCGTCGCGCAGCGCCTCGTAGGTTGACAGCGGTATGGCGCACTGATACCCCACGCCGTTGACGTTGATGACGACGTCGGTGGGCCTGAGGTCCTCAACCGTTCCCGTAAGCGTTGCGATCATGACACCGTATCCCATTGTGGGCGATGCAATGACACAGGGCGATGGCAATGGCGTCCGCGGCGTCGTCCGGCCGGGGAAGCTCGCGGAGCCGCAGGATCTTCATTACCATGGTTTGCATCTGCCGTTTGGTGGCGCGCCCGTAGCCGGTGATCGACTGCTTCACCTGCATCGGGTTGTACTCCGCGATTTCGAGCCCGGCCAGGCGCGCCGTGAGCAGCGCCGCCCCGATGCACTTGGCCACGTCCATCGCGGTGGTGGTATTGCGCGAGAAGAACAACCGCTCGATGGCGCAGCAGTCCGGACGGTGCTCGTCGATGATGCGCGCGAGCCCGTCATGGATAATTTGCAGCCGGCCGCCGATGCCGTCCCTCCCGTCCGGGGTGATCACCCCATAGGCGATCAGGTGAAAGTTCGATTCGAGGAGCGACCACCCCAGAATGCTCGATCCGGGATCGATGCCGAGCACGCGCACCTAGGCCTCGCCGAGCGCCATCATCACCTCGTCGGGGATGTCGTAGTTCGAGTACACGTTCTGGACATCGTCGTGGTCGTCCAGAAGGTCGATGAGCCGCAGGCACTGCTGCGCGGTCTTCTCGTTGAGGCTCACGGTGCTCTTGGGGAGGAACGTGATCTCGTTATAGGCGGTCGCGAGCCCCTTGTTCTTGATGGCGCTGTAAACGTCGTTATACGCCTCCGGCGACGTGGTCACCACGATCACCTTGTCCTCGGTGCGAATGTCGTGAATGTCGAAATCCAGGAGAAGCTCCATGAGGTTGTCCTCGGCGATCGCGCCGGCGTCCACATGGACCACCCCCTTACGCTCGAAATTGTACCCCACGCAGCCGGTCTCTCCCAGGTTCCCGCCGTTTTTGCTGAAGATGGTGCGGATCTCGGGCGTGGTGCGGTTCCGGTTGTCGGTGAGACAGTCCACCATGATCGCGACGCCGCCGGGCCCGTAGCCCTCGTAGCGGATCTCTTCGTACGTAACGCCCTCCAGCGAGCCCGTGCCCTTCTTGATGGCGCGATCGATATTGTCGTTGGGCATGTTGTTCTCTTTCGCCTTGAGAACGGCCGTCCGCAGGCGGGGATTTGAATTCAGGTCCTCGCCTCCGGCGCGCGCAGAGACGGTGATTTCGCGGATGAGCTTGGTGAACAACGCTCCCCGCTTGGCATCGACAACGGATTTTTTCCGCTTAATGGTGGCCCACTTGGAATGACCGGACATACGCTCCTCCGCATGCCCCTCCCGGATCAGGGTCGGGGTGATTCGGGAAACACTATCTCAGTAGCCCCGCTTAATTTTCAACTGTAATTTTACGATGCGGTCCCGGGCCCGGGTGGCGTCGTGGTTAAAGGTGATGGCCTGCCGGTAGTGCTCGATGGACTCCGCGTAGCGGCCGGCGCGCTCGTGGATCTCGGCCATGTTCCAGGCGACCCGACCGGGATTGAGCTTGCCGTATTCATAGCGTTTCTCGCGGTTGTCGAGCTCGAGCTTCCCCCGCTCCTCGTGGGAGATCTCGTATTTGTTGTACTCGTCGAAGTCCTGCGTCTTGATGAGGCCCGACTTGAGGGCCTTGATGTCCTCGCGCACCTTGAGGATCTCCTGCTTCTTCTTGTCGATATCGGCCAGGATCTGCTTTTGGTAGCTCATCGTCTCGCGGTAGACGTCAAGCGCCTTGTCGAACTCGAGGTCCTGCCGATAGATATCGCCCAGATACTCGTTCGCCTTGGAACGACGGTAGGTGTCGTTCGGGGGCAGCAGCTCGAGCGATTTTTTAAACGACTCGGCGGCGAGCGTATGGTTGCCCGTGCGCCGGTAGGCGAGATAGCCGAGGGCGAAATGCACGCGCCCGTCGTCCGGTTTCTTCGCCAAATATTTCTGATAGGAGGCGGCCGTGTCGAGGTAGCGCCCGATGTCCTCGCTCAGGTTGCCGATCCGCAGATGCAGCGCGGGGTCCGCATCGTCGCCCTTGGCGACGATGTAGCGCTCGAGATGGAAGATCGCCTTCTTCTTCCTCGTCGTATTGGTGAGCTCGACGCCCAGCTCGAGCGAATAGTCGATCCGCTCCGGATTGAAAGCATAGGCCGCCTCGAGCATGCGCTGATACGGCTCGCGCCGCTTCATCTTTTTGTACACCTGCGCGATCTCGTGAAAGATGACGTCGTCCTTCTGCGGCTCGAGCGTCTTGAACCGAAGCGATTGGTAATAATGATTGAGCGCCTTGTCGGTCTCGCCCAGGTTGTTGTAGCAGGCCGCGGCGTCGCGGTGCAGCGAGAAAAGCTCGGCATTGTTTTCGATGAACAGGCCCGCCACCCTCCGCGTGCGGAAGAGCTCCTTGAGGCTCACCCCTTCCTCCACCTTTTTCATGGTGATGAAGCTGGTGGGGATGCGTTTGTCCTCCACGCGTTTCTCGTAGATGGCGTTCAGCTTTTTCGTGATCTCCTCGGCCGCGCGGCGGTAATCGCCCGCCTTCATGAGCGTGGCGTGGTCCGCGGGCTGCGCGGTCCCGGGGGCGGCGCCGTCGGTTCTTGGTTGCGCGGACACCATGCCCTGTCGGCCGATTGAAGCGGCGGCCAGCATCATCATCACAAAAAATAAAAGACTGTTTCGTGCCGTTCGCATGTGTGCTTCACCGTAAGAGCGCCGTTCTGCGACAGCGCATCATGACAATAGTATCCATATATCAGTATCGGTGCGAAAAAAAATTACTTGAGCGGAGATTTTCCGCGACAAAAACATTCATTTGTGCACATCGCACAGGACCAGAGAAAAAAAACCGGAGCACGGCGGCCGCTTTTCGGAAACATCGACGCGATCGCATGCTCCGGTTCGTGTTTGCTGTTGAGCCAGGAGGCTAGATTTTATCGGTCGCGGAAATCGAGTTCAGGGTGTCCATCACGGTAAAGTGCAGCCCCTTCCCGAAGACTTTGCGGAGCTGCTTGACAGCGTCGTCCTTCATCTGATGGTCCCAGTCGGACGGGACCAGCCCGGCCACGAGCGCCGGCGCAGTCCAGAAGAGCCAGCCGAAACCGTCGGCAACGCCCCTGCCGCCCTCGGTGTAATTGGCGACGTACTTTTCCGAGAACTCCTTCGACTGCAGGAGCCGCTTCCCGGTTTTATCGTACACCTTGATTATGCCGTCGACCACAATGCCGTACGAGAGCCCGTTCCAGGCCGGCATGAAGATGAGAAAGCCCGGCCATTGGATAAAAAAGCTCTTGAGGTGATTGTAATCGAATTTGATGTCCGAATAGCTGATCTCGACGATCTTGTCCACCCCCTCGCCCTTTGCCGGGCGATCCATGTCGTACTCCCGAATCACCTTCCCGTGATACAGGCTCTCGACCACGTCGAGAAATCCCTTGTGAACCTCGTGCAGCATCAGCTCGGGCGATTTGATTTTGCTGATGCCGATGGTTTCGCGCTTCGTGTTTACCACCTGCTTGTAATACTTTGGCGGATTCACCAGCATCGCATGCGAGCACCCGATACCTCCCGCGACCACAACGACCGCGACGATACAGACAATTCTTGCAAGCCTCATTGCATACGCCTCCCTTCTTTAAAAAAATTTGTTCACACTCAAGCGAGCGTGCGTTTCGGGAATTCCCGAAACGGAACAGCGACATGGCCATTAAGCGCCGGTCATGATCCCCTATTGTTAATACGCGCGTGGGAGAGGTTTTTTTTGATTTTTTTCGGCGATTTTTTTTCGTGGCCGATGTTGACCGCACTACCGACAGTGTTCCGGGTGGCGACGGGGAATAGGGTGACCCAGGAAAGAAAAAACTTTTATTTTTTGACTTGTTTAATTTTTTATTGCATATTGTTTGCGGACATGCGCCCAATGGAGCCATCATGCAGATCAACCTGACCATAGACAACGACCAGCTTATCGACGCTGCCGCCAAAATGCCCCTTGCGGACAAGTTGAAACTCTACGATAAAATCAAAGACGATATCCTCAGATATCGTCTCGAGGCGCTCCTTGCCGAATGCAAAACCGACGGAGTCACCGAAGAAGAAATCACTGAAATAGTTGAGCATGTCCGATCAGAGCGCTATCAAAATCGTCATTGACACCAACCTTTGGATCAGCTTCCTCAACGGCAAGCGACTCGCCGTTTTAAAGGACACGCTCATCGAAAGCAATGGGGATCTTTTTTTCCGATGAGCTTTGGCATATACCAATAGATAAACAAATGTCGGGTGGGGCGCTGTATGAAAAATCAGAGAGAAACTAGTAACCCGAGTTTGACGAAACACCGAGATGGTGGTGTCAGTTCTCTTCCCAAGGGTACGCGCATTGCCATCCTCGGAGCAGGAGCCACGGGCATCACCTTTGCGCGCACGTTGCGCGATTTGGGTTACACGAATGTGACCTTGTTTGAAAAGGAATCTCGGGTTGGCGGCAAGTGCTGCACCACCACAGTTGACGGCAAACCACATGATATGGGCGGCGCGGCCGCAGTACCAAGTGATTATGCGAATCTGTTAGCACTATCTGCATCCTTGGGTTTTGAGACCGAAAAGACCCCCAGGGTTCGGTTTTATAGTATTGCGCAAGGACGCGAAGTTCCACTAATGACTTTTTACGAAACAGTGAAGGCCGCGGCGCAACTGGTTAAATACATTAGTCTGCATATGCTCAAGTGGAACGGCGTCGCTGGCGCCGACTTGCAGGAGGTGTCCCCCGAATTATACGCCCCCTGGTCAAAGGTGGCGGAAGACCGCAGACTTGAGACGTTTAGCCACGCTACGAAACGATTTCGCGTAGCGTATGGCTATGGCTACGACGACGAGGTTCCGGCCGCATACATGGCGAACTATATTCGTCCCAAGACAGTGACAGGCGTCTATCTGCCATGGAACGGTCTATGCTTATGGAAAAATGGCCTGCAACCAATATGGGAGAAAGCGTCCGCAGAGCTCGACGTGCGCACCGGGTGTGCGGTCACCCATGTCAAACGTGACGACAAGATTACACTCACGGTTAAAACGGTCAATGGGATCGAAACGCTTGAGTTCGACAAGATGGTGCTCACGTTCAATCCCAAAACGGCGCTCTCGGTACTAGACGCTACTGCGGCGGAGAAAGAGCTCTACAGCCAAATCCAAACGGTCGATTATCGTACGTACGTCATTGATGCGAATGGAATGCTCGAACAGGGCCAAACAGGATCTATCTATATAAATGAAAACATGCAGCGTGCCAAAAACGGCCACCCCCTGCTTATGTTCAAACGCCATGCGGACCAAAACACCTTTGTCTTCTATGTGATCGCTGATTCGAAAACAACCGATGAACAGGTGATTGAGGCCATCCAGGCAGACATCAGCGTCTTTGGCGGCACGCTGGGCAAGACCCGATGCGTGCGTCATTGGGACTACTTCCCGCATGTGAACAGCCGCGAGCTAGCTGATGGCTTTCATCGCAACATTCACTCTTTACAGGGTGTAAACAACACGTATGTGGCGGGCGAAGCGTTGACGTTTAGCCTGATCCCGCGTGTAATGGAAAACGCGAAGCATGTGGCAACCATGATGGTCAACAACACCTTCCCCGCGGTGAGGCGAAACGGAACGTCTTGACACCCTTAGACGAATCCGATTATTTTTTATAATGGGACGCTCGACTGGATGATGCTTTTTTATTTTTTCTATCTTTCAAAGCCCTATTAAAAATCTCTAATATAAAAACTTTCAATATAAGAAAATAACCACCTTTTTGCCTCGCCATCATTATTTTACATACTTTTTCCGGGTAGAGGGTCATCGGTCCTTCATACAGTACATGGGGGAGGGCACGATTTTGGGTTGTCGCTAGTTTTTTATGATAGGTTCCGGCGATAACGCATGATTTTTTTTTCTGTTTCAACTCGCGCTTGATATGATATGCAATAAACAGTAGCATGATCAGTCCTTTTGTCTTCGAAAGGTCAGGTTTTTTCCATTGGCAGGTCCATTCCATCGCTTCCGAAAAAATTGGAAACGATTCGAGCTTCGATTGCCATTCCCAATACCTGAAAGGCTTTGAATGATTGAGACAAAAACCGCCGACGACGTTTTTATTTAGAATGATAAAATACACATGTGCGCGATGCAGGTAGTCCTCGGATACCGAGGCCCCTCGAGAGTAATTTTCAAAATTTTCAGCGAATAATCGTTTTTCCTTTTCCGTCATTGCTTCCTGTATTGAATAAATCATTTTTTACCTCTTGGGCTCCTCTAACAGTTTCCTGAAAAACTCTGCAAGCGTCAAATCGGTCACGTCCAATTCAGTGTGTAAACCCCCCAGAGACTGTTCTCAACTTTACTTCCAGTTACTTCTCATAGACCAGCGTTCGTTCTGCTCTCGCACTATCCCCATGAGGATACCATAGCACCCGTACTCGTTGTTAAGCGAATCCATAACCTTGGTCCTCCGTCGCACTTCTCGTATGACCCGTTCAATGAGGCTCGTATTGCGAATCGTCTTCCTGTACTCATCCGGAAATCCAAAATATCGAAACAGATCCTCACGGTCTTTGCAGAGACAAGCCATCGAACGGGCCGCCGTTGCTCCATCAGTGGTTGCCAGGCGTATTGCGCCACTGTTCAGACCCCGCCGAATCAAGCTCCGCAGCACCTCGTCAAAATGACGGGCGCTTTCATTGCCCAGGGTGAAATGCAACACCTCCTTGTAGCCGTTCTCCGTTATCCCGATCACGATCATCGTCCCCACCTTGCGTTTTGAGGACTTTCTGACCCGAATATACACCGTATCGACCTGCAAATAGGAAAATTCACGCGTAATCGGGCGATTCGACCACTTCAGATACTCCGTCATTGAGCGAAATCGCTTGGACGTAAACCATCCCAGCACACCCCTCTCCTATGGGAGAGGGGCCGGGGGTGAGGTCACCGCACGGCATACAGCTGCTTCAACAAACACACCCTGCGCC